>JABLTL010170142.1_pt1 | contig 21469 bp, 18 predicted proteins | sample 7160151 | NCBI WGS metagenome assembly JABLTL01 (sample SAMN14651223, study PRJNA627086) | human gut metagenome | isolation source: feces | host: Homo sapiens
AATTAGTACCTTTGCAATCGATTACACACTAATATTCATTTAATACAAATTTTAGACATAGCAAAGCCCTGGCTTGTGAAAGTCAGGGCTTTGTGATTTTTTTAGAATAAGAGAGTTTTGACACACCCTCTACTAATCATGCAAATATAGTACAAGCAAACTCCCGCGAAAAAACTCATTCTAGAGATTTGAAAACCGCAAAACGAGCGTTTTCGCTGCTGTTCTTCACTCTAAAATCATAAAAATCGAGACTTTTCGATGTAAAACGATAGGTTTTACATTGTATTTCCTATCACTTTACCCTGTAATTCGATAGACTTTACACGGTAAAACCTATGCTTTTACTGGGTAAAGTCTATCGAAAAGTTTGATTTCTCCTAAGCTAAAATTGCACACTTTCGCAATTATCGCCACAACTTCTTGTAAGTCAAACGCTTACGACTGCACGCTTAAAACTCGCGAAAAACGCACAAAGGATTTTGTTTTTGATTTTTCGCGAGTTATGAGCGCTTAAAAACTGCAAATATCGTCTCGGCAAAAACCATGCCAAAACCAATTAAAGGTACTTCTCCACGAAGCCCACCACCCTGCGCGCGTACTCCTCTTTATAGTCGGCATACGCATCGGCGTGCTTGCTGCCGTGCGCTATCCAGAGCGCCTTGGGCTGCGGCTTAGCCTCATAGAGCGGATAGACCATCCATGTAGGCACGAACGTGTCGTTGTCGCCATGAATGAAAAGCATCGGCTTCTGGCACTTCGCCACCTGCTTCAGCGGCGACGCCTCGTTGAAACCCCAGCCGTACTTCGCCTTTACGACCCACGACGCCGTGTACATCAACGGGAAGTCGGGCAGCGAGAAGCGCGCCGAAATCTCGTTCGAGAACTCGTCCCAAACACTCGTATAGCCACAGTCCTCCACGAAGCACTTCACGTACCGAGGCGTCTGCTCACCGCTGACGCACATCGTCGTGGCAGCGCCCATCGATATGCCGTGAACCACAAGGCGCAGCGAGTCGGCAGTCGTACCGAACATCTCTGGCGCAAGGCTTATCCAGTGGAGCACGTCGAGACGGTCTTTCCAACCCATCTGTATCGCCTTGCCGTCGCTCTGCCCGTGCGCATAGAGGTCGGGCAGCAGCACGTTGGCGTTCATCTCGCGGTTGTATATGCGCGCTATGGGCAGCATGCTTGTAGCTTTGTCGCCGTAGCCATGCACGAGCACAGCGGTGCGTCCCTCGGCACGCGGCGAACGCACGTAGAGGGCGTGGGCGCGCTTGCCGGTCTGCGGCATCACGACGAACGTGTCACGCAGGGCGCCTGCGGCTTGCAGACTGTCGAGCCACGGCTTCACCTCGGGGAAGCGCTTCTCTATCTTCGACATATCCGAGTCGCGGTCGCGCTGAACGCTCACAAGGGCGTAGTCGACGAGGTAGAACGAGGCTGCCGTGATTATGGCAAGGAAGAGCGCAAAGGTGGCGCCAAGAGTGACGAATAACTTTTTATGTTTCATACTATCTATATATTGGAGGCTACTTGAGATACGGCTTCAGCACATCCACCCATTTCTGGTATCCCTTGCCGAGCAGGTGCAGTCCGTCGTTGGTGTACTCTGGGTTCATCACATCGGTAGAAGGTGTGACAAGCGACTTGTACACGTCGATGTAAGTAACGCCATGGCGTGCGGCTATCGCCTTTATCTTCGCGTTGAGCACAGCGATGTCCTTCTGGCGGTTCATGTGACCCAAGAACTTGTTGAACTTCGGGTTCACCGGGAACACGCTCTGCACGTAGAGCTTCGTCGCGGGCGACTCACGCTTCACGCGCTCCACAATCTTCGCCACGTTCTTCGCCACCTCGTCAACGCTCTTGCCGCGCGAAAGGTCGTTCGTACCGATAAGCAGGAATATCTTCGAGGGCTTACCCTTCGTGATGGTGCTCAGACGGTCGAGCACGCCCTGGGTGGTATCGCCGCTGATGCCGCGGTTCTTGGCGTGCGGATTGCGCAACAGCTCAGCCCACTCGCCACCGTTGGTGATGCTGTTGCCGAGGAAGATGATGTCGCTCTTGCTTGTAGGCAATACCTCGAAGAGAGTGGCACGCTGATAATAGAATGTGGAGTGCTTCTGCTCCTGAGCCTGCATCGTGCATGCGCAGAACAGACTCAACATGATTAATAGTTTCTTCATAGTTCGTTATTTGTTTTAGCGCCGCATCAACCGGTATGCGGCAATGGTTTTTAAACATTTTCTTAACCTGTTTGACAAAAGTACGAATAAAAAACGAAAGGAGCTATTATTTTTTGCATCCTTTTGCACAAAAAACACAAAAACGAATAAGGCTTATTCGGCAAAAAATACTTAACTTTGCAGACGTTAAATCAAAGTGTAACTAATATATGGACGACTATCACGCGGAAAACCCGAATTTGTAATGCAGGAGGACGCTCTCACGATGCGGTCTCCCAAGCATTGTTTAACCCAAGGAGACAGCTTTTATGAGAACATACTGGAACACCAATTCTACCCTCAAACAAATTGAAGAGTGGCAGCCGAACTGCTGGATACAAGTTACATGTCCAACAGAAGAAGACCAGCAATTGCTGGAAGACAAGTTCAACATACCCGATTACTTCCTTTCCGACATCAGCGATACCGACGAACGTGCGCGTTACGAGTACGATGATGGCTGGATGCTTATCATCCTCCGTATTCCGTACGTGAAGGAGATACGCTCGCGCACGCCGTACACCACCGTGCCGCTCGGCATCATTCACAAGCGCGACGTCACCATCACCGTATGCTACTACGAGACGAACATGATGATCGACTTCGTGTCTTACCACCAGAAGCGCGGCGAGGGATTCACCGACTATGTTGACATGACATTCCGCCTTTTCCTTTCTTCTGCCGTGTGGTATCTGAAGCGTCTGAAGCAGATAAACACGCTCATCGAGAAGGCGAAGCACAATCTCGACCATAACGTGAACAACGAATCGCTTATCGCTCTCTCGCGTCTGCAGGACTCGCTCACCTACTTCGTAACCTCTATCCGCGGCAACGAAACCTTGCTCGCGAAGCTGAAGTTCAAGCTGCAAGTGGACGAGTTGGACGCCGACCTCATCGAGGACGTAAACATCGAGATGTCGCAGGCTCGCGAAACGACCAATATCTACTCGGACATTCTCGAGTCGACGATGGACACCTACTCGTCTATCATCAACAACAACATGAACACCGTGATGCGTACGCTCACCTCCGTGTCTATCATCATGATGTTGCCAACGCTCATCTCCTCGTTCTTCGGCATGAACCTCATAAACGGACTCGAAGACTACCGCTTCGGCTTCATCGTGGCGATAATCATATCGGTTATTATCTCCGCACTTTCATGGATTATACTGCGACATAAGAGACTGCTTTAAAGCAAAATGCAAAAATAAATTGCGTTTTTTGTCGCTATTCAAAATATTTTATTTAAGTTTGCAGTCTATAATAAATAATGTGAGGATGTTGGCTCCACGCCACATTCGTGTGAATTACCCTTATCATAAACTTAAAACAGTTAAATGATGGACTCTCAAGAAAACGCCCTGTTGCAAGGTGCACAAGAAGAGCAGAACGTAGAGCAGACAGCTGCCGACGTTCAGCCAGTAGAGAACACTAAAGTCTACAAAACCAAACAAGAAGTCGTTGAACGCCTTAAGGAAATCGCCGCAAGCGACGAGGCTCCTGTCAAGGACGAAATCGACCTTTTGAAGACGGTATTCTACAAACTTCACATCGCAGAGCGTGAAGCACGCCTGAAGGAATACATCGACGGCGGCGGAAACCCTGAAACCTATCAGGTGGTACCCGACCAGGACGAGGAGACTTTCAAGGCTCAAATGGCTGTAATACGCGAGAAACGCGCGAAAATCATGCAGCAGCAGGAGGCCGAAAAGCAGGCCAACCTGGAGAAGAAACTCGAAATCATTGAGAAAATAAAGGCCATGGCTACATCGCCCGACGAGGCAGGCAAGTCGTATAACGAGTTCAAGGAGCTGCAGCAGCAGTGGAAGGACATCAAGAACGTGCCGGCTGACAAGGCTAACGAGCTTTGGCGCAACTATCAGTTATATGTAGAGCAGTTCTACGACCTGCTCAAGCTCAACTCAGAGGCTCGCGAATACGACTTCAAGAAGAACCTCGAGATGAAGACCAAGCTCTGCGAGGCTGCAGAGAAGCTCGCCGACGAGGAGGACGTCATCAGCGCGTTCCACCAGTTGCAGGAGCTGCACCAGCAGTATCGCGAGATAGGTCCGGTCGCAAAGGAACTGCGCGAGGAGGTATGGGCACGCTTCAAGGCTGCGTCTACCGTAATCAACAAGCGCCACCAGCAGCACTTCGAGGACCTTCGCGCTAAGGAGGAGGAGAATCTGGCTCGCAAGACCGCTCTCTGCGAGAAGGTAGAGGAGCTCGGCAAGGCTGAGAACAAGGGCGCTGCCGACTGGGAGAAGCGTTCTAAGGAGATTATCGACATTCAGAACGAGTGGAAGACTATCGGCTTCGCTCCGCAGAAGATGAACGTGAAGATATTCGAGCGTTTCCGCGCTGCCTGCGACGACTTCTTCGGACGCAAGGCCGAATACTTCAAGGCGCTCAAGGTCACATTCTCTGAGAACATCGAGAAGAAGAAGGCGCTCGTAGAGAAGGCGCAGGCGCTTGCCGACAGCACCGACTGGAAGGCTACAAGCGACAAGCTCATCGCGCTGCAGAAGGAATGGAAGACCGTAGGCATGGTTCCGAAGAAGCTCGGCGACCAGCTCTGGCAGGAGTTCCTCGGCGCATGCAACAAGTTCTTCGAGGCTCGCAACGCAGCCGGCGCAGGACAGCGCAACGAGGAACACGCTAACCTCGAGAAGAAGAAGGGCATCATCGAGCAGCTTAAGGCGCTCGCAGAGAATGCTGCTGAGGCAACGAAGGAGAAGGTGCAGGCGCTCACAGAGGAATACAACAAGGTGGGACACGTGCCCTACAAGGAGAAGGACAAGCTCTACGAGGCTTATCACGAAGTGCTCGACCGCATCTACAAGGAGCTGAACATCTCTACAAAGCGCCGCCGTCTGAACGACTTCAAGGCTAACATCAAGAACGTGGCAAAGCGTGGCGAAGAGGCTCTCGACAACGAGCGCGGACGCTTGGCTCGCCGCTTCGAGCAGCTCAAGCAGGAGATTCAGACTTATGAGAACAACCTCGGATTCCTCAACGCAAGCTCTAAGAAGGGCAACAGCCTCATTGACGAGATGAACCGCAAGGTGCAGCACCTGCGCGACGACCTCGAACTGGTTCGCCAGAAGATTAAGGCTATCGACGAGGAGAACAAGTAAAGATTAGTTCTGGAGGCAGGAAGGCTTAGAAAAGCTTAAAAAGGCTTAGGCTTAAGAAGGCTTAGAAAGGCCTAAGAAGGCTTAAATGCTTAAATGCTTAAAAAGGCTTAGTAAGGCTTAGCCCCAACAAACAATAACCAAAAAAGGAGTCAACGATTGTTGACTCCTTTTTTGGTTTATCAGCGTAAGCGGAAATCCCCGCTTTTTATTTCTTCATATCCCTATCCACCATTGCCGCTACGCACGAGTCCGACCACACATTCTCTGCGGTCTCAATCATGTCGAGCACGGTGAAGACGGGCAGGATAATACCCAATATAGCCACCGGCGCACCCACGCCCGACATCAGCGAGAGCGTGAGGAAGAAGCAACCCATAGGCACTCCGGCGTTGCCGATGGCAGCCACAACCGAGATGAAAAGCCAGAGCAGCATCACGGGCAGCGAGAGTTCGATGCCGCCGTTCTGCATCACGAAGAGCGACGTCACGAAGATGAACGCCGCGCAGCCGTTCATGTTGATGGTTGTGCAGATAGGCAGCACGAAGCGAGCCACCTTGCTGTCGACGCCGAGGCGCTCCTCCGATGTCTGTATCGTGACGGGAAGCGTAGCAGCCGAACTCTTGGTGAACAGAGCCATGAGCACAGCCGGCATCATGCGGCGCATCACGTGTACGGGATTGAGTCCGCGTGCCATGAGGAACAGCGGCAGCACAACGAAGAACTGCAGCAGATTGCCGCAAAGTATCACGGCTACATACTTGCCTATAGAGGCTACGACCGTGCCAGCCGACACCTCAGCCGAGAGTTGCGCGGCAAAAGCCACGATGCCTACGGGCAGCACGGTGATGAGCCAGCGAATGAGTCGCGACACGACGTCCTGCAACGCAGATAGTCCGCGCATGAGCAACTGCTTGTTCTCGCCTTCTGGCATCTTGGCGAGCGCCAGTCCGACGGCAACGGCGATGAGCAGCACCGAGAGCACGTTGCCCTCGATGAACGGACGCAGGAAGTTGTCGGGCACGATGTCAATCATGTATTTCAGGTACGATCCGTCGGCTACTTCCGCAGGCACGGCATCGCCCAAAGTGCTGTTGCGCACCATGTCGATGGGCAGATTATCGGGCGAGATGATGATGTAAAGCACCATTCCGACGGCGGCTGCCGCCACGGTTGTGAGCAGCGTGTAGCTGATGGTATGGCGGAAGATGCGGCGTGTCTCGCGCTGCATGCCGAAGGTGGCGAGTGTTGTGGTGACGGCGAGTGCGATGGTGGGCACGGCTATAAACTGAAAGAGTCGTGTAAAGATGGTAGCCACGAAGTTAGCCGCCGTGTTCACCCACTCCACGCCGAGCAGTCCGAGGCACGAGCCCACGACGAGCGCTCCTATCCACAGCCAGAAGTTCTGTCCTCCGCCGCAGCAAGTGTGTTTTGTTTCTGTTTTTTTCATTATAATCTTTAAAAGAAGTTTTTTTATTTGTAAAATAACGGAGTATTCAATTCAAAAGAATGGGGTATAAAATTATAAATAACGGGGTATTCAATTCCAAAGAACGGGGTATAAAATTCTAAAGAATGATTTATAGAACCTAAAAGGAAGATTTATTAAACCCTATTCCTATTGCGTTTTGCCTTAATTCCTACGGTCGGCGGCGTTCGGTGTCCACGTCGGTGGCGTTCGGTGTCCACGTCGGTGGCGTTCGGTGTCCACACGGGCAGCGTTCGGTGTCCGCACGGACGGCGTTCGGTGTCCGTCGGAAAGCGCAGGGCTTTCAACGTTTCGCCTTGAAGAACTCGGTCATAAGCGTTCGACATTCTTCCTCCAGAACGCCGCTCACCACCTCGCACTTCGGGTGTAGCGCCTTCGGAGCGAACACGCGGAAGCCGCGTTTCTCGTCTGCAGCACCGTAAACCACGCGTCGCACTTGCGCCCAACCCAATGCTCCGGCGCACATTATGCACGGCTCAACGGTGACGTAGAGCGTGCAGTCGGCGATATATTTGCCACCGAGTTGGTTGGCAGCCGACGTTATCGCCTGCATTTCGGCGTGCGCCGTAACGTCGCCGAGCGTCTCCGTGAGGTTGTGCGCTCGCGCAATGATGCGGTCGCCCGCCACGATGACGGCGCCCACGGGTATCTCTCCCTCGTCGCGCGCAGCCTCTGCCTCCACAAGAGCGCGGCGCATAAACTGCTCGTCCTTCTTCTGTTGTTCGGTTTTGTCCATATTCATACCTTATTATATATAGATACAAAGTTACGGAGAAAGCGAGAAACTACAAAACATGCTCGTCTATTTTTGTCGCTCTGCACGAATAATCAGACGCTACAGAATGCTGTGCGCCTACACCATACAAACACATCATGAAAAAAAACAACAAATTCACTTTTAGTTAAAAAAATATCACAAAATGTTATGCGTTTTAAAATATTATTTCTAACTTTGCGATATGCAAGATGCAAGCAGACAATACGCCTGCAGCACCATTTAGACAAAAATAGAGAGAGAAACACACACAAAGAGTTATAAAAACAATAATTTAAACGATTAAAACACATTAAAGCAAGAGAGAGATAAAAAGAAAGGATAAACCACAAAGGCACCGCCGATTAATGCAGATGTTAAACAGCTGGCGCGCAAGAGAGAGAGTTAACGCTAATATTTTTTTATTTTGTATTAGAAGATACACATTTGTATTAGAGAGTACAGAAATAGAAAACACAAAAGAGAATTCAAAAAAAAACGAAACATTAACATATAACCGGTTCGTATTCCGCCGGGTATGCATTGTGCGTTCCTATGGTTTGCGAACTGATTACTAACAATTAATTAATTAATCGCATGAAGAAGTCACTACTTTACAGCCTTATGGCACTCGTTGCCACTTCGGCATCCGCAGGAAGCAACTTCCCGACTAACGGCAAACTCGCCAAGTTGACGGAACAGTATCGCACCAAGAAGCTCGAGACTCCGCTCGTAAAGCTTCATGGTTTCGACTCGCCTGCAGCGAGCCTCGCTAAAGCCAAGACCTCTACACCGTCGAGCACGATGGAGGCTAAGACTTACGGGTTCCTGTACGACGAAGACGGAAACGTGTGGTACTACACCCAGGACAACGACTATCGCGGCACCGGTTTCAACGCTTCTATCAACAAGGCAGTCATCAACGTCTACAACCAGAACCACGAACTGGCAGGTACGTTGAATGTGGAAGTGCCCGAGGATATGGACGTTAACCGCGTGGAGCCTTACGGAACGGTGACTAAGAAATTCTTCGACCTCGACAACAAGACGCAGGAAGTGCTTGTGGAGTTGCATCAGGTGGGCAACGCCGACAACAACTATCAGGGCTCTTACTACACAAAGGCTTACCGCATTGAGGACGGCACACTCGTGCAGGAGTTCAACGGTGCCGGCGTCTTCCTTAACATACCGAAAAACTCATGGACCAAGTATCAGCGCCTCATCATAAGCAACGCCAAGTACGAGGCTATCGACGGCAAGACTTACGAGGACGGCAGCCCATACTACACCACAAACGACTATATCGACGTTTACAAACCCGCTTCTTGGGGCGCAGGACCGGCTGTTGAGCATCAGTTCGTAGTGGACGAGGACTATACCTACTACGGCAACGACGGCGCACCGGTGCAGGTGTTCAACGTAGACGGCACTCCTTATTATATGGTGTCGCACTACGAGAAACCGTGGCTCAAAGGCTACGACGAGGAGACTTACGACCCGATACCTACTCCGAACAACAAACTCGTCATCAAGACCTACGACGAGCGCTTCTCACGCGTCGACTCTCTCGCTGTGCCCGTTGAGCAGAAGGAGGACACGCAGTTCGCTATGGCGCTCATCGGCAACTTCGGCTCGAAGACGCTCACCAAAGACTATTTCAAGAAGGACGACAAGCTGGCTTACGTCGTTACGTTCTTCGACTATATGACAGCTCACGACGACTATCGCTATCGTTTCGTGGCATACGACCATGAAGGCAACAAGATTGGCGATATCTGCGACGGCGTATACAATGCTTGGTTCGACCTCAACTCGATAAAGGGCGCTGAAGACCAGATGGCTTTCATGCAGTATACAGCCGACGAATCGTCGCAGCAGCTGCGCATCGTCAACCTTCCGTCGTGCCAAGAGGCTATGGTTATGCCGGCAGAGATTGAGGGCAACCTCATCAGCACCGTCATGAACCGCTACGGAAGCGCAGACAACTACAAGTATCTCATGAAGCTCAGTCACGGCGGCGACGACGGCAAGGGCAATGTCATCGCACGCGTGGCATGGATCAATAAGGATCTCACCGTAGACCACTACACCACATTCAACCTCGGACCGCAGGCAGAGAACTTCGGCATGTCTCTCTCTGACAACTATCTCGACCCGTACTTGTTCGACACCAACGACAAGCTCGAATTCTGCTACCAGGCAAAGGTTAGAAACGAGGAGACTGGCAAGCTTGGCAACGTATTCGTTATCGCTGACGAGGACGGAAACACTATCCGCACCTTCGCAAGCTCGGACAAAGGCGTGGCTACAACTGCAGGTTGCTACAACGCTACCGCTACACGCAAGGAGTTCTACGTACAGTACAACGACGAGACCAGCAACAAGTATTATCTTGAGTTCTTCCAGCTCCCGTTCGAGAAGTATCACAACGGCGGCGACGGCACTAAGCAGAACCCGTATCTCGTAGCTACCGCGGGCGACCTCATCGCTATGAAGGACGATCCGAAGGCTTTCTACAAGATGGTGAACGACATCAATCTCACCAACTTCAATATTGTTAACGACACATGGACACCAATCGACGCTTTCGCAGGCAACTTCGACGGCGCTGGTCATGCTATCGACAACCTCTACATCAACAGCTCTAAGGCAAGCGTAGGTCTCTTCGGCGACCTCGCAGAGAAGGCTTCTATCAGCAACCTCGTGCTCACTAATCCCGAAATCGAGCTCACCAACAACAACAGCACAGTGGGCGTTCTCGCAGCAAGCGCTGTAGGCGACACAATCAAGAACGTGCATGTGTTTGACGCTGACATCGAAGGCGAAGCAGGTGGCATGATTGGTGGCATCGTTGGTCAGGCATCTCTCGAGACAAGCCTCTCGTCTGTATCGCTCAACAACTCAGATATTGACGCTCCGCAGGCAAACAGCGTAGGCGCAATCGCTGGCGACATCCGCACTTCTACCGTTATCGCAGCAGCTGCTGCCAACAACGTGAACATCAATGCTCAGCAGACTGTAGGCGGCATCGTTGGCGCAGCAATGCAGTCGACCGTTAAGGACGCTCACGTGAGCGGCACTACTCTCGCAGCCGACAACACCGTAGGCGGTATCCTCGGCAGCAACAACTCGTCTAACGTAGACAAGTGTATGTTCGACGGCACCATCACCGTGAAGGAAGCTATGTGGGACGGACTTTCTGCAGGCGGCATCGTCGGTTCTCTCGCTCCAGACTGGACTGGCAAAGCTACACCTCTCGTTACAAACAACGTAGCAAAGGGTGAGATCGCTCTCGCTGAGGGCGCTGAAAGCGACGCTACTATCCACCGCATCGTGGGTCGCACCATCGAGAACGAGGAAGATTGCACCGACAAGGAGCTTCGTCTTGCCAACAACTTCGCCGTTAATGGCATGAAGGTGAACGGCGTAGCCGTAGTATCTGACGACGCTGCTACCGTAGAGGGCAAGACCGCTACCGAAGCTGAACTCAACAAGGCTGCTCTTGAGGCACTCGGATATGCTTACGGCACAACAGAAAAGGCTCCTTGGAAGGAGACAAGCGCTCTGCCAGTGCTCTACTTCGAGAACTCTCTCAAGGCATTCACACTCTCAAGCACACAGCTTACTCTGAAGCCTAACGATGAGTGCGAACTTGTTGCTAACTCTTACGGCGCAAGCGCTCTGAACGCAGACGTTGAGTCGACAAACGACGAGGTCGTAGAGGTTACTTCTACCGACACCGACGAGGAAAGCGTCATCATCGCTCTGAAGGCTAAGAAGGAAGGCAAGGCTACTATCAACGTAACTCTCGACAACGTAACCGTAGCTTGCGAGGTGACTGTAGCTGTTCTGAACGGTATCAACGAGACTGTCGCAGACAACAACGCTCTGGCTATCGTGCCTGGCAACGGTGTTGTAAAGGCTGAAGGCGCACTCTCTATGGCTGCTTTCGCTCTCGACGGACGCAACGTAGCAAGAGCTAACGGCGAATTGCTCAAGACAAGCGAGCTTGGCAAGGGCGTATTCGTAGTGGTTGCCAACTTCAAGGACGGCAAGAAGGCTTCTGCAAAGGTTATCGTTAAGTAAAAACCCTAAAATCTACAGATTTTGAACTTACGTAATATAATTGTCACAGCCACCGTGCTTCTCTGTTCGGCAGAGAGCGCGATGGCTGTGCCTGCTTATCCTGGTATCATCAAGGTGAAGCAAGCCGACGGCACCGTACTATCGGTGAGACTGCACGGCGACGAGCGAGTTAACTTCATGACAACCGACGACGGTTACCCTATTCTGCTCAACCGTCAGACGGGCAACTACGAGTATGCAACGCTCTCGGGCAGCACGTTGCGCACGAGTGGAATCATAGCAACCGACGCTTCGATGCGTACAGCGCAGGCGAAGCAGTTTCTTGCGAGCTACGACAAGTCGGCTACGCTGTCGGCGGCAAAGGCGAAGAGCATGAACGCGAACGTGCTGATACAGCAAACCGACACACACAAGCGCAACGCGAAGCCGAAGAAGACGCTGACGAACAACTTCCCGCATACGGGCGAACAGCACTCGATAGTTATCCTCATGGAGTTCAAGGACAAGAAGTTCTCTACGATGGACAACCCGCAGCAGTACTACACCAACGCCATGAATCAGGAGGGCTTCACGGCAGAGAACGGCGCCAACGGCAGTGCTCGCGACTTCTTCATCGCGAGCAGCAACGGCATGTTCAGTCCCACTTTCGACGTCTACGGACCGGTGCAGATCAACTATAACCAGCACGACGCCGGACAGGGCACGTACAACACCAAGATAAACATGGGCACGTTCGTGAAAGCTGCCATCGAAGGGCTCGACGATGTTGTCGACTTCTCGAAATACGACCACGACGGCGACGGATTTGTCGACAACGTGTACATCTATTATGCGGGCAACGGCGCTGCCGACTCGGATGACGCGCAGACGATATGGCCCCATGCGTTCGACCTGCGCAAGTGGAACATCAATCTCACCACCAACGACGGCGTGGGCATCGGCAGCTACACGTGCAGCAACGAGGTGGACGGCACACGTGAGGGCAACCTCACGACTGGCATCGGCACCTTCGTGCACGAGTTCGGCCATTGTCTGGGTTTCGCCGACCACTACGACACGCGCGACGCAAGTGCCAACTACACGCCGGGCGATTGGGACACGATGGCGAGCGGTTCGTACAGCAACAACTCGAACACGCCCCCACTCTACTCGGCTTTCGAGCGATACGAGATGGGCTGGATCGAGCCCGAGGAGATTACGCACCGCAGCGGCGGCGTGAACAGTCTGCCCAATCTCGGCAGTTCGAACAAGGCATACAGAGTGAGCGTGCCTGGAAAGGACAACGAATACTTCCTGCTCGAGAACAGGCAGAAAACCGGTTGGGATGCCTACCTGCCTGGTCAGGGAATGCTCATCTGGCACATCGACGACGTGCCCGAAGTGTGGCAGAAGAACGAGGTGAACAACAACGCAGCCCACCAGCACGTGGACATCATCGAGGCTAACGGCAAGCTCTCGGGCTACCAGTACTATCAGACGGGTGTGCCCTTCCCCGGAGCGAACAACGTGACGTCGCACAAGTTCAAGGCATGGGACAAGACCGAACTGCTCACTATCGAGAACATCACCGAGACTGACGGCGTCGTTTCGTTCATCGTAGCAGGATCGGACGCCGGACTCACCAAGCCCGACTTCACCGTGAGCGACGTGAGCTACGACCGCTTCCGTCTTTCGTGGCAGAAGCAGGCGAAAGCCGAGAAACACATCCTCGACATAAAGAAGGTTGAAGCCGACAACTCGCTGAGCGCAGTGGGCGACTACACGGAGATGGCTGTTGAGGGCGAAGAAGTGTTCGTGACGGGTCTCGACGAGGACGCCACCTATCAAGTGAGCCTCAGCAGCTGCGCCGCATCGTTCTACTCTGAGCCCGAGACAAAAACGGTAAGCACCACACAGATGCCGTTCACGGAGAAGCAGGTGAAGAACGTGAAGGTGACAGACATCAGCGGCTCTACGCTTAGCGCCTCATGGGACGCAATCGACGAGGCGCAGCAGTATCTCGTGACACTCTCTACGCGCGCTTTCGACGGCGACGAGCAGACCACATCGTACGATTTCGCCGACAAGAAAGACGGCATGCCCGAAGGATGGTCTACCAACAGCAGCAACTTCATCAGCAGCGAGGGCTACTACGGCGAGACTGCTCCGGCGTTGCGCCTCTCGGCTAACAATAGCTACCTCATCGCCAACAACGGCGAGGCGAAATCAAGCAAGCTCAGCTTCTGGTACTACGTAGCCGTGCCGAAGGAAGGTTCGGTTATCGAGGTGCAGACCATGAGCGACGACGAGTGGACGACGGTGAAGACTATCGACGCTTCTACGGAGAAGAAGGAAACGGCTATGGTAGAGTTCGAGCCGACAACGCAGGTGAAGATTTGCTTCAAGCGCAGCGCAACATCGAACGTGCTTATCGACGACGTGAGCGTGAGCGGCAAGGGCATAAAGAACCATCCGCTCGACCGCTACAACATGAAGGATGTGCAGAACGCCACAACCTTCACGTTCTCCGACCTCAACACCCTCACCGAGTATAGTCTGACGGTTCAGGCTGTGCGCAACGGCGAGAAGACAAAGCCGTCGGCAGAGGTGGTCGTAACGACGACGGACAGCACGAACGCCATCGAAGCTATCAACGCAGACAAACTTACGGACGGCAAGATGTACGACCTCTCGGGCAGACGCGTGACGGACGCTGGCGCGAAGGGCGTATACATCAAGAAGCAGAACGGAAAGGCTGTCAAGCAGATTGTAAGATAAAAGAATATATACAACAAACGCAAAGAGTCGGTCAGAATTCTGGCCGACTCTTTGCGTTTTTATGCAGGAAAAAGAGGGTGTATCATTTGGCAAATTGGTCACCGACACCGAACGCAATCCGATTGGACGGCGCCCACGGGTATCTCTCCCTCGTCGCGCGCAGCCTCTGCCTCCACAAGAGCGCGGCGCATAAACTGCTCGTCCTTCTTCTGCTGTTCTATATTCTCCATGTCGTTTTATGTCTTCAAGTGGATACCTAATAAGTACATCGTAGATACTAAGTCACTAAAAAAGTGAATACAAAGATAATGCAAAAGAAAGACAACACAAAATAAGCGTACTTATTTTTTATAATATAAGTACCACTACCGCATACCAACCTACTTACTTTCAACAATTTTAGCGATTCTAACGCTCACTTCATACAACAGGTATAAAGGAATCGTTACCAACACAAGTGTCATCAAATCAGGAGGTGTTATAATTGCAGCAACAATCATAATAACGATTAAGGCATGTTTCCTATACTTTGCCAAAAGTTGAGAAGATATAAATCCCATTTTTGCCAAGAAGAACATGATGACTGGCAATTGAAACACAACGCCCATAACAAATGTCAGAGTTGTAAATGTTTCTATGTACGAATCCAACGTTATTGTACTACGAATTGTTTCAGAAACACTGTAAGTTCCTAAGAAACGGAACGATATTGGAAATAATACATAGTAGCTCATAAGGACTCCAACTATGAACAACAAGTATATTACAATTGCTACGCTTACCGAATACTTCTTTTCGTTTTCGTAAAGAGCAGGCGACACAAATCTGAATAGTTCATAAAGAATGTAAGGTGAAGCCCCTAACAGACCCAAATAGACAGATGTTGTGACGTGGGACATAAACTGACTGGACAAGTCCGTTGCTATCAAATCGACATGAAATTTCTCAAAATGAAAATCATACCCACATAAAGAAGCGGCATTTTCAATAAGTGTATATGTAGTAAAGCTGTATTCACTCGGGGCTAACAATATCCTCCAAATTGTTTCTTTGCAAGTAAAAACGATTACAGAGAGCGTACCAGCAACTGCTATAATACGAAACAACATTCGACGAAGCACTTCCAAGTGTCCGCCGAATGTCATTAAGTTAGCATCGTTTTCTTTAGTCATTTTTCAATTCATCTTTTGATGGATTCTCTTCTGACTCCTTCTTTTCGACTTCTTCATTATTAGGATTTTCATCGGTTTCTTTGGCATCATTGACTCCCTTTTTGAACTCACGGACACCTTCTCCTAAGCCTCGCATCATTTCTGGTAATTTCTTACCGCCAAACAATAGTAAGGCTATGCCTCCGATAAGCAACAGTTCGGTAGAACCGATGAACAATAACTGTGTTACAAATAGAAAATGTGCCATTTCTTTATTCTGCTATAAGATAAATTTCACAGGTTTCAAAGTCAATCTCCCAATTACCGCCATCTACCGATTCCCATTGGTATTTTTGTCCCATAGACTTCCACCATTGATGAAATTTTGCACTTGTTTCTCCCATGTCGTTAACAAGTTTCTCATATAGAGCCTCGTTTTCGGCAGTAAGTAATGTTGCCAATTCATTAAGCCCATTACGACGTTCAAAGAGCTTCTGAATTTCGTTTTTCTCTTCGACAGTAACCTGTCCTACTAATTTTTTCATTTTTGTTATTTATTTTATTGTTTTACAAAAGATGATGCAGCCCCTATACATTTTCCATAACATGTAGAACCACATCCTTTAGTACATCCATCACTGCACCATTTTTGGCAGGATTTAGTACAGACCTCAACACAATTATATTTACAATAATTACCACAAGTATTAGAACAGTCTTTTTGACATGAACTAGTACACGAGTTATTGCAACTGTTTTGCTCGTTTTTGTAAGATGCTTTCTCGCTCACACATAAATGAGAAGAGCAAGATACTAATGCCAATATGGGGATTAGGCCAACTACCTTACGAAAGAAAAGTCTTCTTGTCAAGAGTGCGTTCTTTTCCATGAATTATCTTATGCTCTTTATTTCAAATGGGTCAAGATAATCAATATCACAGATTTCTTTTCCTGGTAAAAATGTTCCGACATCACGTATGCTTGCCAAAAGCTGCCGAGAAGCATTTCTTTCCAAATGCGCTACAACACATTGCTCGTGGCTTGGCGTATTGACTTCTAATGTCATTTTTCTGTTTAGCCAAACACATCGCCTGCATTGATAAGCATCGCATTTGCGACATAATGGAGCATGATTGAGTTGAAATAGTTGCTTGTTTTTAATGTCAAGTCCTTTTTTAACATCACCGATGGCATCACCATCGCTACTAAAATAGAACGCTGGACAAATATAGAATTTCCCATCAGGAGCAAGTGTCACTGTTGTATCACCAGCCCCACAGTTATTCATTTCGTCAAGCATCATACGGTCTGTGAGCAAATTCAGTTGTGGTGTCTTACCCTTTATATATAATTGTTTTATGTTGCCTGATAAATTTTGCAAGAATGATTTGTAAGTAGTCAAATCATCCTCGGTGAATGTTTCTATGTCAGTTATTACAATGTTGAGACGTGTTGCCACATTAAGTATTTGTGCTACAATCTGTTCTCCTCCAAACAAACTGTTCTTGTCAGTACGTACCAAATATGGAACATCTTTCTTGAAATCGTAATCTTTAGTTTCTGCCAAAGAATTAAACACCATAACATACGAATTTGCATCATTGAAGCGATTTACAGCAATGTTAGCGGGACGTATATCCGTGTGGTCAATCGAGTCTATTTCTTCCTGATATTCAGTAGGTAACTCGTAATCCGGATAGACAAACTGAATGTTCAGATTTTCCTTCATAGCGAAACGTATGCCATCTTTAAGCGTTTGCAAAGGTATTAGCTTGTGCTCTGTCTTATTGCTTGTGTAATGGCAAAAAGAAACAGAAGTTTCATCTAACAATATAACAATGTATTGTATCATAATCTGCTCAACATTTAAGAGAGTTTGACTTTGGTTTGTTGTTCTCGTAAGACTCCCGTCTTCCTTCTTTTTCAAGTTTACGATAGAGCTTGTTCCAATAATAGTTGTTAGCTCTTACTCTTGCCTTGTGCATCTTACAAATTGCAGTGCTACGCTGGTAAATTGTCGGTGTGTCTGCTGCATCATAGTTTTCGCCTTGACACCATGCACAGCCACTTGCTATTTCACAATTTAAACATTCCTCGGACGACTGGGTACAACGGTCAAGTGTTAGAAATGGTCGTAAACGATTACTATCTATTCCATCATTTATATTACCGATGGTCAATGCTTTTTTGTTTCGTAGAGAATATTGCGCGAAGCGTGTACAAGGATAAAAATTTCCCGCAGCGTCTATAGAAAGCATACGTCCTGCACCACACCAATTCTCATTTTCCAATTGACGATCCATCGGTTTGCCAATATGTTCACTAAAGAAAGAACAAGTGTTTTCTTGATAATAGCCATTATCTATTATTTCATCTGCAAGTTGAAGCAACTGGTCTTCAAATAAGGCATCGTCGCCTTCGTGCCAAACATCTTCAAACACACGGTTAATATTAACCTCATGTATTCCTAAAGAATATAAATGAATAACGCTTTCCTTTATATATGGAATATCCGCACTACTTATTGTTACTTTAGTTCCACCATGAGGAAATTGCTTTAACCAAAGAGGTATGTTTCTCACAACATCATCATACGAACCACGTTCTTTCCCTGAACCTTTCCAAATTCGGTTCAAATCATGTTTTGCCTTTGTTCCATCTATTGTTATGCCTATAGATAGATGGCTCTTATTCTTAGCAATAAAGTGTTGCACCTTATCACTATCATAATTTATTCCATTTGTAGAAAAAGAAAAGCGATAAGAATTAAACCAATGATGATTTCTACGAAAAAGTTCTTTCTTGATGTAATCACATATGTGATCTATTAAATCAATTTCTAAGAAAGGTTCACCACCTATAAAATCCCAAACCACAGATTCCTCTTGGTATTCTTTTTCATGATTCAAAATGTAGTCTATAGCTTTTTTTGCTACATCCCATGACATGCGTTCTTTTTCGTTTTTGCCAACAAGATAACAATACTTGCAGGCTAATTGACAATCCTTGGTCACAATGAAAGTAATACTTTTAGCTATACCTGATTGCCAACTTTCGGCTTCTTTCTTAATTAAATCCATACGCATTATTTAGCACCATATTCACATGTTATATTGCACGAATAAAAGCAGGTACCCTTGCAGGATGACTGACATGAGCCAGAACAACTTCCATGACAGAATCCTCTGTCACAAGTGTTTGCACAAACGCCTGTACATGAAGAGCCACCACATTCGCCTGTACAAGATGTCTTGCAACTTTTTTCGCAGGCTCCAGAGCATGATGAACTACAACCGCCTGTACATCCTGTACCACAACTTCCTTTACAGTTAGAGGAGCAACCGCCCGAACATCCTCCACTACATCCTGTATAGCATCCACTACTACAGCTATTAGAGCAACTGGAGCAAGGGGAAGATGATGAACTGCTATTACAACTTGAATAGCATCCGCTGCTACATGATGAACTACATGACGAGCCTGAACAGCTGTTTGAGCCACCATTTTCCTCTCTGTCAATTGCATCAAGTAGTTCATCATCATCCTTTTCACATGATACAATCGTAGAAAGTATTGGTACACCGATTAAGATTGGAAGAGTTTTCTTTATCGTTTTTCTAAAGAACTCTCTTCGTGAAATAATGTTGTCTTCCATAATTGTTATTTCAAATTTAATAGCCTATATGAGACGTTGAAGAATATGCATTGATTCTTCAATGCCAAATTTGAGTTACAAACATTGTTCAAACCTCGCTCGTAGGAAAAGCCCAAACCTATTTTGTTGTATTCCACACCTATTTTAGCCAAAACTCCCCAATCTATATTTGAATCGAAAGAATGAGAGTTTGTTTCTATTGTAGAAAATGTGTAACCTATATAGGCACCCATGCTTCCATACAATTCAAAATCTGAAATCTTATATCTATAACCTATAGGAGAAAGCTTTACCATAATGTAATGTAAAGGGAAATGTCCACTACCTCTTAGAGAATAACCTATAGAAGATTCCATATAATAATTTCGAGGGATAAATGTAATATTTTCTGTTGCTATAAATTGAAAAGAGAAATCAACACCACCACCAATATTGCCTTTAGGAGAGGCGTTGTCAGATACAAAATTAACAAAGCCACCATATATTGTTGGTAAGAAATCTATACCTATTTTTCCAACTTTTTTTGGACTGTTTAATATTTCCTCTTGAATTATTTCTTCTTTAGAAGGAGAAATAGAAATAGGTAGCTCTTGTTCTACATTATTGTTCTCTATTTTTTCATCTATGGTCTCAATTTTCCTCAGATATTTTGAAGAAACATATGCTTTTTTGTTGTTGTAACTGATTTCAGCCCATAAATTAACTATTGAGAACACCTTAACTTCCTGTTTTTGTTTCAGCTTACCTATGATGGACGATTTCGTAGTTGGTTTGCTACGAACATTTAGCATTGAAGTTGATACCACTTCATACGTTTCTTGACACGTTGCTTCTATAGTATAACTCAATAAAAGCATAATGAATGCCAATCGTAAACCTATTTTAAGCATTGTTTTATTATATATGTTAGCATAATACATTAGGCAAATGTCTTATCCAATGCTATGTGTCATGATTTAACTCAAATAAGTTATATCACATACACATAGCATCTTTTTAAATCTGTTAGTAACGCGATAATGATGTACAAGAACGAGTGCAATACTCTTGACATGTCCCACGGCATGTATTATCACATCCAGCATTACAATAATTGCGACAACCTCTTGAACAAGCATCTGTACAAGTACCATCACACCGTCCGCTACAACCAGAGCCACAACCAACAGAACATGCATAATTACAGTTCATAGGAGTTTTTTCCGCAGCTTTGAGAACTGCAGGGGCATTAGCAAGCACTATAGCCCCCAAGATAGGCAACACACCCTTGGCTGCCTTTTTGAAGAACTCTCTTCTTGATTGAAGTTCTTCGTTCTTTTCATTCTTTTTCATAATAAATTGAATTTAATTAAACCATATGCCTTTCGGCGTTATTCGATAATCTTTATAAAGTCAGTGGGAATGTAAGCTGTAGCCACCAAACATAGACCTGATATTTCTACCACAACACGTTGCTGTCCTGCAATACGAGCTATACGACCTGTTACTCCCTTAAATTCTCCATCAATCACCTTTACTATATCACCACTTCTATAATGACATTGTTCCGCAGACACTATCCGTACATGCTCACTGTCTGTACTTGTAGCTTTGATAAAGTTCGTCATTGATGTAATTGGAATGGTAAGAGGGGGATGTTTGCCATTGTCTTCCAATGGTTTTGTCTTATCAAGATAAAATTTTAAAACAGATGTCTCTTCTCCCTTTTTCTTGATAATGGAGTTTACGGCCTCCCTTGTAGCATATACAAAAAAGAGATTTGGAAGAAGAGGCTGTAACATTCGCTTCTTCTTCCCAATCTCTTTCTTTATTACATAATGCATAGGCATATATGACTGCACATTGGCTGTAGATATGATGTCGCAAGCTTTCTGTGTTCTGTTGTAAGTCACTCGCAATACGAACCACTCGTGATTTGCCTTTTGCACATAGTCCGAGGACACCCCAGTTTGTGAGCGTTGAGCTTCGGGGAGGACGTTGGAGGTAAGTCCAACGTGAGGAGATCTGTTTCGACCTCTGGGGGTATGCGCATTAAGCAATGCGTTCATATCGTTTCTTATGTCTGGCGTTAAGTCCGCAATTATTGACATAAAAAAAGCGTGGAATCGTCCTGTTGTCCATTCCACGAACTGAGGCTCTTGCATTGCCTATCTAAGTCGAACAGACAACGTCAGAGCCCACGCCGATATGAAAATCAGTACCGTAAAGAGACCTG
>JABLTL010150548.1_pt1 | contig 21435 bp, 33 predicted proteins | sample 7160151 | NCBI WGS metagenome assembly JABLTL01 (sample SAMN14651223, study PRJNA627086) | human gut metagenome | isolation source: feces | host: Homo sapiens
ACTGACTGTGCGATATATAGGCTTTCGGGTTCTTATCGTTGACTATTTCAAGCCATTGCAGACATTGCCGTTGAACATAGATACCAACCTTGCGGTCTTGGTTCTCAGCACATCGAACCGCATATTTGTAGGCTCTGCTCTCGCTAATCATCGTCATCGCCGCCGAGTATTTCAAGCAGTAAGCTCTTATCCTCCTGCTGCTGCATTCCGATATTGGCAATTTTTGCACGAGCCTGAGGAGAAAGGCAAAGTTCGTTGCAATAGCGCTGGAAGTCCTTGGCATAAACGCCTCGCGCTTTAAGCAGCGTGCCGTCAAACCTCTTGTCGGGGTTCTCGTTCATAGTTCGCTCCACCTCTGACAGCCGCTCAATACAAACAGCGCAGTCCGAAAGAACGACCGTATCAAGATTGCTGAGGATTCCGCTGTTTTTAAGTTCAGTAACAATGAAACGGAATATCTTTTTTTGTTCCTTGTTCAGATGTGGCAGCGGTCTCAGCTTGTCGGCGTTTCCGCGAATTCTTTCTTCAGCTTCGAGCTTTGCATTCTTCTCCGCACTGGTCAGATGTTTGGCTGTTATCTTCGCTGACATTGCAGGTCTTGCCATTTTTTCTCCTCCTTTCATTCATTTAGGGAATTTATTATTTACAGACCCCATTCCTTGGTGTCGGCGCGTTTTGAAAATTCAACATCTAAGGGGTAGGGGGGATACACTGTAAATTTTTAACAAGATCAAAAAGAATTTTTCGCGGAATTTTTCCTCTTTCTGCCTGCTCGTGGTGATATCTGCACAGGGTAATTAAATTACCGTCATTAAGTCCCATTGAAATGTCTTCCCGCAGTGGTGTGATGTGATGCACAGATAATTCATACGGGTTGAACCTGCGAATCGTTCCGGAAAGATTTGCACGACAGGCAAGGCACTGGTAATTATCCCGTTTCTTTATCTCCTCGCGCTTTACTCTCCACTTAAAGCTACTCCTGAATTTGTACTCCGCGCTTGAAGTGTCACAGAAATACTTAGGCTTTTTCGGGCACGTCTCACCACGGTCGTGATATTTTCCGCAGTATCGACAGGCTTTTTTCAAACTATCACCGCACTTTCTGTAATAAGAAAACCACTCTCCTATAGGAGAGTGGTTTTTAACTATTTGTTACTTTCCTTATCTATTTCTATCATCCAAGCGAAGCAGTTGAATACTTTGTAAGAATGACATAGAAACTGACAAAATCATATAGACAAATACTAATGATATAAAAAAAACACACATATATTTGTAAATGATGCTTTTTTCAATTAATTTCTTGGTTAAAATAATCCATAACGAAAAACATATTGAAAGTGCACTTGAAATTAATGAAGATATTGTATATCCATATATTTGTTCAATGATATCGGGTTTATATAATTGAGCATAATTATATATTTTACCTTCTCTAATAGAAATCATTATTGTCAATACCAAAGTTACTACTCCCAACACAATGGATGAAACAGTTAAAATATGTGGAATGCATTCCATTCCTGACGTTATTATCCTTAATCCACTAAGCACGGTCACAAAAGCCCCAAAGACTATGCTTAATAGCAAAAATGCAATGATATACATATTGTTAATTATTTTCTTTTTCAAAGATTTCACTCCTTATTCAAAAGCATCTTGAAAACTAATAATCATCTTCTGATATAATTCATTATATTCAATCTCTTCTCTTAAATTCATTCTAAATTGAATGTAAACTTCTTTCAGGGGAGAAGACCATGTAAGCGTTTCTCGTACATCATTCTCATTTTGATATTGCATTGTTACGGATATATTGTCTTTTTCTTGCCCAACGTTCATATACGCATCGAATAAGTTTTGACAAAATTCCTGATCTATTGAATCATACTCTATTTTTCTGCTTTCTCTTGTTTTCTTAGCAGTAATAGAAAAAGAAAATTCATAGCCATTCATACTTTGGATAGCGTCTCCAACACTAAATATTGGAAGATTCACTTGCGTGGTATTTTTTCTAATATTTTCAATATCAGACAAGTCACCTTTGATTAGAAGCTTTTCAAGTCCGTTATTTTTCTTTACAGCTTTTAACCTATCTTCATCCAAAACTGCTTTTAATTCAAAATAAGCAGGAAATTGTCTTGATTCGTGTTCCAAATCAAACTTCTTTTCATATTTTTCTTTTAAACAACGTGTCAGGAACTCAGAAATCTGATCTATTGACACAGAATATCTATTATATTGAATCATAAAATAATTACCTTTTCTTCGGTAGATTATTCCTGAAAATTCTCCTATATATTCATCATCATCTAAAGGAATGCTTTCTCGCTCTTGATTTAACTTTTTCTTTGAAATTGCATCATCTCGATCATGAACCATCTGAAAAAACATATGTAATTCTTCGTTTGGTTTGGATTCGATAAAAGTTGATTTATCTATTTCAATAAGCTTTTTTTGTACCTCATGAATTGAAGAAATCGTGCCACTTTTTATTTCACTAATTAAATCAAAAATAACATCGGATACATTTTTCAAATCATTATTTAAAGCCTGAAACATTTTATTTTTTTCTTATCACACTCTTTTTGAGATTTCGACAGTTTTCGTATTTTCTTTCTCAAATTATCGATGTCACAATGTATTTCGGCTTTAAAAAAACCAAAGCGTATAGTCTTTGTAATAGTTCTACTCATAATATTACCCCCAATATCCTTTTCTACATTCTACCATAAGACAACACATATTTCAATACAAACCGTGATTTTTTGGCAAAATAAATAATCAGACCGCGCAATAATTGAGCGGTCTGACAAAAAAAGGAGTTGGGGTTCGGAATTTACTTTAATCCCATCGTAATTATACCACACCTTATTCGTAACATGTGTAACATTAGTAACAAAATCAGGATTTTTCTAAAAATCTTTTCACCGCCATTTTTAAAGCCGCTGCTGTACTGCCGTCTGCCATAGCGTCTGCAACATCTTCCCAAGTTGGTGATACAAGGTTCTCGCCCAAAGGTTCAATGCAATATAGTTCGAGCGCTCTCCGTATCTTGAAAATTGGAATGCTGTTTATAAATTGCTCAATGCTTTCCTTCTGTGCAATAAGGTCTTGCCGTTTTGCAAGAAGCGACGGTGATGAACGTTCATATATATCCCCTTCGATCCGCACGTTGTGAAGGCTGTATGGATGTTTAGCTGCGGACTGAACCGAATCACTTACATGGATCTTGCTACCTTTCAGCTTGCTGTTTATATAATCAATTTCAGCACATATAGTCCGATATTGGCGTAAGTCCTTTATTTTCATCTCTCCCATATCCACACCTCGACCTTGTAGATGTTTTCGTTTAATCCGTGGAACCGCATATACTGTAGCGCACCATAATATGACGTGAATGATTTGATTTTGGTCATTGACGTATGCAAGTATGTACCATAATCGCCGTTACGGATCACAAATATTCGTGTTTTCATTTGTCCTCCCTGTTCTCACACGTCGGACACACCTGCCGACCCTCTGGGATCTCAGCACCGCAGCATACGCAGGTTTCGGTGTTGGCGTTGTGGTGTGGTGCTACTCGCGTGTTCCAAGTAGAAATCATACTTTTTGGTTTGCTGTTTTGTGGTTGTGCAAAAAGTGAGTTGCACCTATGGCACTGTATCATATAGTCTTGGAAAATCAGAAGTGTTGTGCTCCCGCAGAACGGGCACGGTTTTAATTTTTCAGTCATTTTCCTTATCCTCTAATTCACACAAAAAAGCGATATTGCATGCCAGATGTTTCAGATGTGATATTCCGCTTTCTTTGTCCACTCCGTTCGGCTCTTTGAGATATGCGAGAAAATGTCTGAAAGCAGCATCACGATATCTCTGCACCTCGACACTTTTCCAGTTGTCAGGGTCGTGATATTTCTTTGTACCGTACTCTCTGACCTCTGCTATATCATAGAGTATTTTCTGCGGAACAAGGGTCAGCTTCGGTTTTCCTGCATCAGCTTTTGCGTTCTGCTCAGAACCGAATACAATATCATAATGCCTTTTGATTATTTCATCGGGCAAACATTCTTCATAACAATGTTTACCAACTACCGCTTCATGTAGTTTGCAATCACCACAGGATCTTTCACTACAATAACTTTCGAGTGCGCTTCTCATTTCTTCAACAGTCATACATCGTCCCCCTTTGTTTTTGTTGGGTGTTCAGCTACCCATTTATTGACAATTTCATCAATGTTATTGGGTAGCCGATATAACATACAACCCTCTAAATAAAAAATGGGGCAACCAATACAACAGTGATGCTCTTTGCACATTCTCTTTAAATCCTTGATACTTGCCATTTCATTCTCCTCCTCTTCTGCTCTTCCGGGTCGCCAACGACGCGATCCGCTGCTTTACATCTCGGTTAAACTGCATAATCTCAGTCTCAGCGTTAACTTTCGCTCTGTTCTCTTCAAGCTTTTGCTTGTACGCTTTATACTTATCGCAACGGCTATGACAATTTAACACCCTTTCACTACATCCCTTGCATGGTGATTGTGCTGTAGCTGATACTATCATATATTCCGCTCCTTTGCCTATTCAAATTTACTTTTCTGCCTTTTCAAAAAGCCTGTGTCGTTCGTCATCATTCCTATGCACTCGCAGGCAAGCATTGCTATTTCTGCAATGTTATGTGATTTCTCAATCTGTGACAGCAGCGAGCCTGCCTTGCGTATGTTGTCCTGATAATACTGATAAGCGCTTTTCATTCCCATAACAGCGGCTGTAGCCTCGTTATACTGCGCAAGCAGCTTCTGCTTTTCCGCCGCCGCATCTTCTTTGCTGAGATTGTCATACTTGTACCGTGCGTACAGCAGCCTGAGGCTGTCGAAGTATCTGTATGCGGCAGGAGGGAATCTGCTCACATCGACCATTCCGTCATAAGCCTGACGCTCAAGTGCCTTGAATTGTTTCGGATCACTGAAATCGTATATTATAAAATCACCTCCCTGTGACGGGTGTGACGGGTTTGCACCCTTTTCCTATTCCTTATATATAAATTCATTTCTATTTTTTTACATGAAGAATAGTAAAAACCCGTCAACCCGTCACACCCGTCACACTTAACCGATAGAAATCGAATAATTTTCACTTCCTAAAGCAATTCCTGAGTAGAACCAGCCATCACGCCTCTTTACACGTTCAAACTTTTTTTGCATTTCAACTCCGAATTTCGTGTTGCTCATCTTGTACTCGTTGTTTTCATCTGCCCACCTTGCGTACACGGAATACAACTGGGACGCTTTCACTTCTCCCCCTCCCGTAATACAGCAATTGTCGATGAACGCAGATATAACGTCCATTTCATGCTGATACTCCTTTACTGCGTCAAGAACGGCTTTCGGCATACGCAGACCCTCTTTCTGCCAAAGCATACAGCCGTCTATAGCCCAGCGGAATATCCCATCAAGTTCCTGTGCAAGCTTGTATTTCAAGTGCCTGTCCACCTTGTCGGACGGTATCTGAACTTCAAACGGTATCAGGTGGATCCTTCGCCATATACCCGTATCCGTGCCGCGTATTATCGGCTTATGGTTTGTCGCCATCCACAGCTTGAACTCGGGCTTGAACTCGAATTCTTCCGCAAACAGCTTGCGGGCAGTCACCACATCATCACCTGTGAGCTGTTTCAGAAGCCCCTCATCAATGCGCATACCCTCATTAGGCTCAACGCTCGTAACCAGACGCGAACCTTTCAGACGTGCGATATCGCTGTTTGCAGTGTTGCCAGATGACGGCTTGACCATTATCGTCTGCGGCTGTATGTTCGTAGCATAATCGCCGAAAATACAACGGATTATTTCAAGGAACGTAGACTTTCCGTTTCGTCCCGTGCCGAACAGGAAGAACGCGCACTGCTCTGCCGTTGAACCGCTGAGACTGTAGCCGACAGCCTTCTGGATGTAGCGTATAAGGTCTCTGTCGCCGCCAAAGATATCGTTCAGGAACTTTGTCCATTGTGGGATATCAACAGGATCTTCAACGTAAGGACATCGGGTGATCTTCGTTATATATGCTTCTTTCCTGTGCGGCATGAGCTGACCTGTTTTCAGATCAAAGATACCGTTTCGGCAGTTCAGATAGTTCTTTTTCTTATCCATCATCGATGGGAGGAGCGGAGAATAATGCTCCGCCTCTCTCAGCATATTGGTTTTGCCCGTAAAGCTCCGCGAGCGCTTGATATGTTTCTCGAAAGCTTTTTCTTTGTCGCCGTCATCGGAATAATAAGACCGCTCCTTTTCAATAAGCTCGACCGCGCTGTCCGCGACAGTTCTGTGATAGCCGATATTGTCATAGTTCCACTTGCCGTCCTTATAATAAAGCCAGTTCTTGTCTATATATGACCATTTGAGTATATCGCCGAAAGCGTCTGTAAGCCGTTGGGCATTTCCCGTATCGTCAAGAGAATAGTGCTTTTTTACAGTCGATGACGGCTCAGGCAGATCTCTGCCCTTTATGCTTATCCCTTCATAGCTTTCTTTCTGCCCATAGAACGTGTCACATTGACTTACAGCCTTTGAAATTGTAAGCTTGCCGTATGTACTGCCTGATTGCCTGCGGTCCCATTTTTCGCGCATAAGACCCGAACTGCGGTAAATGCTGTCCATTTTTTCAGCGTCTCCCGCACACCAGAATGCAAGCATATTGCAAAACGCCATGTCAGCTTCCGATTGTGATGCATAGTCAGACCAGTCGCCACCGTAGAGCCGGCTGAACTTGTCACCATTTGCAGATGATATTGCCCTGCTTATCAAAGACTGCACATCCGCAGCAGCAGGCAGTGCCGTTCCTGCCGCCTGTTTCGGAGTGCCGAGATACTTCTCGTGCAGAGGTTTTATTTTTTCAGTGCAATCTGAAATATCAATGAATTCCGAGCAGTAATTTCCTGTCATTACAAAAAATCGCCCGCTGTCATACATCTCGATGTTGCCCCTGCGTCTGCCACCCTCGGGAAGCTTTCCCTTGCAAATGATATGGATACCGTTTCCCGACTGTGACAATTCGGTGTAGCTCTGCAGTGCGTTTACGAATTCAGACGCAAGGCTGCCTTTTACGTCGATATTATCGAGGTCAACACCGAAATAACCTGAGTTACTGAACATAAATCCTATTCCTGCGAAATCAGAAGAGACCTCTGCTGCCGTTTCAAAATCACTCCATGTATCGGGGTTGTTGGACATAGCCTGTCCTCCGGTTTTCGGATTTATCGGGATTTTTTTGATTTTAGCAGGTGCGTCAGGCTTGGGGTCCGGCACGGCTTTCCAGCATACCCAGTTTCTGAGCTTCTTCAGCTCATTAGGTATAAATTCGTACATTCTGCCTCCTTAAAACGGGACTTCTGCGTCTGTGAGTATCTCCTCGAAATCGCCCAGATCACTAACTGAAACAGTCGGCTGAACAGCGGCAGGCGTTTCCTGATGTGCTGTGGTTTTCTTTTCCTTGAAAACGTGTTTGCATTCGGGGAATCTGCTTTCGTTTATGTACTTTATGTTTTCCTGCTGCTTGCCGTTCCACTCTCTGTGCTCGACCGTAACTTTCAGCGGGCGGTGCATAAGATCCATGCATATATTTCTGACAGTTTCATACGCCTTGCCGTTCGGGAGCTTTGCCGATTTTGCAAGCCTCATGATCTGCTTGAAGCTGTAGCCCTGAACCTGCATATCTGCCTGTGTCGGCTCTTTCCGTTTCCACAGCGTATGGAAAAGATAACGGTCCTTGAACTTCTGGTCAACATCATTTCTGATGATGAGTGAAAGGTTCAGCCCTGTCGCTCCGCTCATAGTGGTACGTTCTTCGATATTCCTGATGACTACTTCATAGTCGCCCTCCGGAATAATACCAAAATCGTCGTTCACATCTTCGTAGTTTGTTGAAAATCCCATATTATTTACCTCCGATCAATTTGAGTGCCTCCTCTGCGCTTCTGCATATACCTGCAATTGCACCGTATTTCTGCATAGCGGCGAGGAATAGTTTTTGTTGGTCTGTTGGTCTGCCTTTCGGCGTTTTTACTTCAATGAATACTGCCGTGCCGTCTGATTTTCTGAATCCGAACAGATCGGAAAATCCTTGGGGAACACCTGTATCAAAGTATCGCCCGTCAGGGGCTCTGACCTTTCCGACATTTACACGAAAAATAACGCATGAATCCGACAGTGCAAGCCGTATCTCGTTCTGTATCCTGTGTTCTTCCGTCAAGCTATCAGCCCCCTTTTCTTAGCCTGATACCATGCCCAGCCTTTTTTATACCCATGACTCGCGGCGTAGTCAAGAAGTTCTCCGTATGTCTGACATTCCTCAGGCGTTTTGAAATCAAGGACGAATCCCTCGATTTTAGTCAGCTCTGCCTGCTCCTGTTCGATCTCGGAACGCTCTTTTGCAGGAAATTCGTATCCGCACTCGGGGCACACCCGAACCTTGTTCCCCTCGCTGTCCTTGGGCGGGAATACTGAAAAGCATACAGGGCACTGCCTTACATTCACAGGATCAGCAGCCTCATATTTTTTGCTCTTTTTCTTTCCTTCAAGCGACCATCTGCGGTCTGCGTCGGGCATTCCGAATCGTGCATAGTTTCCCACATGGTCAATTATTACCGCGCGTTTGCCCTTGCGGTATCTCATGCACCTCATAGACTGCTGAATGTACAACGTCAGCGATTGCGTAGGACGGAGCAGAATTGCGCACTCGCAATCGGGAACGTCAAAGCCTTCGGATATGAGGTCAACGTTGCAGAGTATATCAAGTGCGCCTCTGCGGAAATCGTTTATAATACGTTCGCGCTCTGACTTGGGAGTGCTGCCGTCTATGTGTGCCGCCTCGATCCCTGCAAGATTGAACTGCATTGCCGTTTCCATTGAATGACGCACAGATGCACAGTAACACACCGCCTGCCTGCCGTTCGCAAGCTCCCTGTAATACTTTATCACGTCTCCGAAAACGGCTTTTCTCAGCATGAGATTTTCGACCGAACTCACGTCATAATCGCCTTTTTTTATCTTTATCCCCGTGAGATCAACAAGGCTCGGTGCGTAGTATTCATACGGAGAAAGGCAGTTATGTTCTATGAGCCATTTTGCCGAAACACCCACGATCAGTTCGTCATTCACGTCTGCCAGCCCTGAACCGTCCAGCCGAATGGGAGTTGCGGTAACTCCCACCCTGTGAGCGTTTGGGAACGCTTCATACACCTTCTTGTATGTGTTGGCTGTACTGTGGTGATTTTCGTCTGTGATGATGAGCGACGGCGGTGGTATCTTACTCAATCTCCGCGCTGCTGTCTGCACCATCATGACCCGGCAGCGCAGCATATCAACTCCCCACCTTCGGAACGTGTTTTCTATCTGCTCGCAAAGCTCCTTACGGTGCACGAGGAAGAGAACGCTTTTCTTGTTAGCTGTAGCTCTGCGCGCCATTTCAGCAACGATACAGCTTTTACCGCCGCCGCATGGGAGAACTATGCACGGAGCGCGCTTACCGTGCAGCCATGCACTGTGGACACGGCTCACAAGATCCTCCTGATAATCACGAAGCGGCATTGCTCTTAGCCTCCTTGCGCTTGTTTATTTCCTTTGCCATGCACTTCCAGCAAAGCTTTCTGCCATAATTCTTGAGAGTGCCCTCTGCGATCTGCTGAGGAGTCCTGCCGTTGACCGCAAGGATAGGATTGCCGCAGTCCGTACACTCCTCGCACGGCACTATCCCATAATACGCACGTATCGCATCATCAACATATTTCAGGTCGTTCTCTATGTACTTTGACGGGAACATTCCCATAGGCGACTTGCAAGTGTCGTTCCCGTCCGTCTGGGTCGCAAACATATATTTGTCGTCGTCAACGACTGTCTTGAGCACCGTAGTGAACAGTCCCTCTACAGTTATTTTTTCGTCCAGAAGCTTGCCGATCGTCTTTGATTTTTCTCTGCCGTCCTCTCCCGTTTCAAGGTGGTTCATGAAGTATATCACAACATCGGGCGGCAGAGTTTCGGTCAGCTTGACAAGCTCCCAGAAGTTCTTGCCTATATCCGTGAACTTCTGATATCCCGTTTCCTTTGCGCGTCTCATAAATTCGTTAGCCATAAGATACTGTGTATCGTCAATGACTATGACCTTGGTATTCTGCGACTTGATAAACTCGGATATCTGCTGATAATTATCCGAATTCAGAACGTTCTTAAACTTTGTTCTGAACGGCAGCGGCTTTCCGTTTACGTTCACAAGTGAAACTTCCTCAGCGCCAAAGTTGCGCATCGAAGCGGACTTTCCACTTCCCGAGTATCCTAAAATAAGCACGGGTAATCCCATAACATTTGCCTCCTATCCTATAATGAGCGACTTTGAACTTTCCAGAACCGCTCCCGGAAAATCCTCGCCTGCTTTGATGAGTTTTTTTATTTCAGACTTCCGTATTTCAGGAAGCTCATATTTGAGCAGATCGTCCCTGTTTCTGTCCTGAAGCATATTTATAAATGCAACTTCATCGGCGATTTTAAGAGACGGAGCATTGCTGCGGATCGTAATGCGCGCCCTCGGCATTTCGATTTTTTTCACGCCCATTTGCTCCATGCAATTTCTGAGATATGTAGTCATGCATTCAATTTTTCTGCCGTACTGCTGGCGGCGCTTTTTGAGCTTGTCCTCCTCGGTTTTGATAGCAGCTTCCTCAGCTTTGAGAGACTTTATGTACTGCGCTGTGTTCTCAGCTTTGAAATTAAACTCCTCCTCGATGCCTTCAAGCGTATCGAACCATGCCTGAAGCATATCGGCGCGGTAAGTGTCAGGATTGACAACATTGCCCTCGCCGTCAACGTACTGACCGCTTTCGTCCTTATCGAACTCCATTTCCTGTATTTCGTCAAACCTGTCAAAAAGCTCGGCAAAGTCTGACGAAATGTCAAATAATCTCTCCATTTTTATACCTCCATGCTTTTATTGATATTTTCAAAGAACTCTCTTGTCTTATTCCTGAAAAATACTTCATCAGGATGCTCCTGCACAAATGCCGCAAGGCGCTTGACTGCGTCCACAGCATTGGAAAGATACGCCTTGAAAACCGCCTTGCTGTCAGAAACAGGCTCGGCATTGGCAAGCTTTTCCTCATACTCGGCTTTGAGCCTTTCGATCTCAGCAGTGTGCTCCTGATTGTTCCTGATAGTCTCTTTCGTGGTCTCCTCCTGAAGCTCACTGTATTTCAGCGACCAGTCAAGGTCTACACGCTTCATCGCGTCCATGAGATTTTCTACTTCGTGGGAATTGCTCTCGACCGCTACCTCGATAGGACGGTTTTCAAGCTGTTCGACCTGTTCCTCAAGCGCGGTAATGTTTTCTTCTTTCTTGCTGATCTCTGATTCAAGCTGCGCTATCTTCTGCTTCTGAAATTCAGTATCAGTCTGAAGAATACTCAGTTTTCCACAGGCAGCTTCTTCGCTTTTTCTTGACTTCTCGGCATTCTTCTCAGCTTCATCGACCTTGCTCATAAGTCTGTCGTTAGTCTTTTTGAGGGAGTCTATCTTCTCTTTCAGTTCTCTGACGGAAGTGGTTTCGAGGTCGGTGGTTTCTATGATTTCGGTGCGGGTTTCTTCTGGAATTGTTGTAAGCAACGTTAACTTTGTCATTCCGATTTGTGCAATCGATTGCACAAAATTCTTAGGAAGTCTTTCTACGATAGAAATATAATTATACACATTCCTTTTTTTTATTTCTGTTTCCTGCTCACAGTAATCCTCAAAATTCTGATACCCCAGCTCCTTGTAAAGCTTGCTGTCCCTCATTTCCTTGAAGCCCATGCACATATCGTAAAGGCTCTGCTGTGCAAGCTGTGCCGACACCTTGATTCTGCGGTCAAGGTCTACCGCTTTTGCGTATTCAACTGATAATTCATTCATGCCTGTTCTCCTTTTTATGTGCGTTTTCCCACCATTCGTTGAACTCCCTGAGTTCGTCCTCGGTGGGCTCATCGTTTTCAAATCCGTAGCGGCAGCCGCTTTCAAATGTGCAGCCGCGCAGATCTTCAAGGGTTTCGACCCAGTCAGGATATTTTACCCAGCCGAGCGGACATTCCTGACAATACTTGACAACCGGATCTATACAGCGTGTAGGTTTTTCATTCATGCCGATATCTTCTCCTTTTTAATGAAAATTTCTGCAATGTACTTTTTATACTGCTCCACAAAATCTTTGACTTTGCGAGTCATGTCACGGTTTCTCAGCCCTCTGACCTGAACAATATCGCCTGAAACGCTCAGCTCCATTGTGTAATACGGAACGTCCGGCTTGTCCGCTGCCCTGATGAAAAGTATGTGGAGTTTCCCATGTGCATGGCGTTCAGCATATCCTCCCACACAATGGCGCAGAAGTGAACCTTCCTCTACGATCTCATTCATGCTTTCGGGCTGTCGGATAAACAGACTTCCAAAGCGGTACTCCAGTTTCTTTCGCAAAGGATAATTCTCTTTGAATGCAGCTCTTGCTTCATCACTGACCTTTATTTTTATCAGTTCGGACAAACGTTCATGTATCGCCTGAAAGCCATGCGGCATTGATATTGCTGTATCATGCATATCATACCCGAGTTCCCTGCACTGGGATATATAGTCACTGTAATCCCTTGTATCTATTTCACTTTCGCTGAGATACCGTGCGAGCCTCGGAGGTTTTATCCCTGTAGATTCGCATAATCGCTGTAGCGTCCCGGTTTCATAACCGAACACTTTTGAAACGAGCAAGATATCTTCCGGCTTCATCTTCGGGAACTTTTCGCGCCAGAGGATATATCTTTCGTAATACCACTCACTGCCTTTCAATACCGCAAATTCCGTGCGGTTCAGGTTCAGCATTTTCAGCAGGTTATTGCTTTTCCAATTGATTTTCTGCGATGCATACAAGCTTGTCCGCCCACCCCAATATCCTGATACCCTCTCTTTGATCGGATAGTATCCTGATTTCAGCAGATACTCGATATTCGGGTGCTTGCAGTACAATCTGAGATATTCGATAAGCAAACGATGAGAGCCTTTATTATCTATCATCGAATACTTCATACATGATCGTTTTATTGCCTGAAGATTCAGTACTGTGTATGAATTATCGAAAGAATATCCGTATGCAGTGCTGCAAAACACAGGTTCACGAAACTCCGAGCGAACACTCCACTTGCCCCTGAAATCGGTGCCGTATCGTACAAATCCGTCCTTGGCGAATACATAGCGCTGGCGCTCTACAATACCGTGACCCCTTGAATATTTGTGATAGCCTCGCACATACAGCTCGTCTCCACGAGTGAGAAACACGATATAATTAGCCACATTCTTTCCGGCACACATCTGCTCCGCTATATCATCAGGGACAGGTGGGAAACTGCTCAGCAGCGCTTCTTTTCTCTCTTTTTTCATACCGCACCTCAGAAATCGAGAAGGCTGTCAAGTGACAGGTCGAGGCTGTTTTTGACCATAGCGATCGGCGGATCTTCCTGACTGGCACTGCCAACGAGGTCGATTTTCATATTGAAGTGGACCTCTGCTGTGGAGAAGTAAAACTTCACGGCTCTGCTGAACACTTCAAAGTCTGAGCAGCTTGCCTTTATCCCTTGGACTGCGCTGTCAAGACACTCCTGAAAGCTCTTGCCTGACTGCTCTATCGCCTGCTCAAATTCGACTTCCTGTTCACAGAACAGCGCGAGAGCCTTTGCTGTTGCCGCGGCAACAGCCTGCTGATACTTGCCCTTGATTTTTGTCCTGTCAAAATATTTCTCTATATTCATTTGACTTTTCCTTTCAGTTCTGCTATAATAGCAGTGGGTTTATATTGTTTGTTTGTTTGTTGTGCTGTACGCTTGTACAGCTATTTTTTTGTCTCATGTGAACCAGTCCTTGCCGAAAATCTTTATGTAGCAAGGAACATGGTAGGCAAAACCTATGCCTCTGCGGCATTCGCCAATTATCAGCTTCTGACATGATTTGCAGTATCTCATGGAATCACCTCCCCTCTGCGCATTTGCAAATCTTCCCATACATGAACCGCACAAAGTCAGGCGTACCCTTGCGGAGAACCTGCTCCGGCGTGAGCTCGGCCCTGCAATCTATCTGCTGTATCTTGATTGCCACAGCCGCGGCCATTTCGTAGAGTGTCGGTTTCATATCTGCCCCCACACTCTATAGATTTCCTCGCGGTTCTTTTCGATCGCTCTGCGCTCCCTGACCTCTTTGTAGGCTCTTGCACGGTGTTCTGAGCGGCTTTTCTCGGTCGCCCATACGTTGTACTTATGTACCAGCTCGCACGTCTCCTGCGCCGCGTAGGCTATCAGCGTGGCGGCGGCTACGATCGCTATTGTGGTTAATGTGTTCATTCCTGAATCTCCTCTCTGCTGCTCTCAGCAGCTCGTATGAAACTCGGTATTTCTTCCGGATGTTCTGAAAGATACTGGCTAATGGAATTAGCTACCGACTCTCTGATCTTTGCCGCGTATTCCGAACGCTGCTCGTCGCTTAAACTGTCAAGCGGTATACGCTCGCCGCCCTTGCCCTTTACATAGCTTACAACCTTTAACTCTTTTGCCATAATATCACCTCATTATATATTATTCGACACGGCTTATTTAATGTTTGTCCTGTGAATTTTGAACCTGCTGGACGCTTTGAAGCAATGCGAAACTCATATTTAGCATCGCACTTATAAGTGCCTTGTTCGATTCAGAGAGCTCAGCGTAACTTCGCTGAAAGTTTTCGGGAGCTGTGCTTGCTCTTGGTTCGGGCATGAAATCATCTCCTTTCTACGCCGTTGACTTTGATTAAGTCGTTCATTGTTTACCTCCTTGATTTCACCCTCTGCCATTGATATAATAGAATCAGGAAAGGGGGTGATTATAATGACGATTGAAGAAATGGAAAATTTCACTATCGCTGAACTTGAAAACTTAACTATCGATGATTTAAGTTTGCAAGTAAATGAATTGCTGGAACAATTCCGCAACGATAATAGAATAATTCCGATTTCTGTTTATGATAAGCTTACAAAACTTTGTGATGATGTACCTCAAGCCAATATTAAACCTAAAAAAAGTTATAAATTCAAGGAGGCTTTGCAGGTGATATCTCAACTTTTGACAATTGCCAAAAATTCAATTGATATTTTTAAGCTTATCAAACCTCAAATTTTAGATTTAATTGCTTTCTTTAGCAAACATTAAAGCAACCTTGGAAAGAAAGAGTGCAGTCAATCTGTACTCTTTTCTTTTTTTACTTCAATCACAGCGTCGCGCGTCATTAGTCCCAAAAACAGCAGATCTCTAAGCGCGATGTAGCCGAGTACCACAGTCTGAAACGCTTCTGTGTTGCCGATGATTAAAAACACTGCTTCGGCAACAAACATCGATATGAATATGACTGCGGTCAGAAGCGTGCAAAGTATTTTGATTTTGTATTTCATTCAGATCTCCTTTCTTGCACTGGCTTAGCTGAAATACAGTTTCAAAATCTTAAAAACATAGTCAAAAACTTCGGGATTTCTTCTCCTGAGTTCCTGTGCTTCATCATTTAACTCAAGTGGCAGCCACGCCTTAGGCGGTGTGCTGTCATTCGACACTCTTTTTATCAATATGGAAATCAGATTTTCTATATTAATCATTTTATTTTCCAAACTGGTAAACTGGTTGTTGTTAATCTTCATTCTTGCCTCCTGTCAGTGAGCCGTCCGTACCGCAAATACGGACGGTTACTTTTTTATTCGGTCTTTTCCTTGTTTTCTTTGCTTTCCTCGGGAACATACTCGATCTGCAAGAGCGGCATAAGCGAGTACGCTATGTCATTGAGTTCTCTTGTGATTTCTTTGGCTCTTGCAATTTTTGCAAGAACCTCATCAGCACCTTCAAGCTTTAGTCTCATTTTCCTCACCTCCTTTTTCTTGTACCCTTGTTTTGAGCACCAATATTTGGTATAATGTGGATAGAGAGGAGGTGAGATAATGAAAATAGCCAACTTCTCTGTTGAATCCAATTCCGCTGATTATTCTGCTATTGAGAACGAATTTTTCAGCAGATTGAATTGGAGAATAATTGATTCTTCTAATCTTCCGGTGGTATTCACCGTCGGAAAGTATGACAACTGTTTTATCGAATCGTTCAGCGCAATGCAGTGTGTCAGCTTTGATGTTGAGTGCAAGTTTGGTGATAACACCAAATTCGTGTACTACATAAGCAACATCAAGATTAAAGAATCCGAGAGAGCAGTAAACTGCTAATTCTCACCAGCCGTCCGTATTACAAGTACGGGCGGCTTTTTTCTCGCCTCTTTCCTCCTTCCATGATTATAGTATAACATAATTTATGTCAGTAGTCAAGCTTTGCTGACATTTTTCATGTTAGTAATATATAGAAAATATGCTACTCTTTTTGTTATTGTTGCACAATTCACGTTATATTAATTGAAATTGTTTTAATTATGCACTTGACAACTAACATTTTTTATGTTACCATAAACGTGGAGGTGAAACGGACCATGAAAAACAATATTAAATCAGCACGCGAAAGGAAAGGATACACGCAGCAAGAGTGCGCTGATATTTTTGGCGTTAAAATACGATCATGGCAAACGTATGAACAGGGTGTTAGTGAACCTAAATATGATTTACTTTGTCGAATCGCTGATACATTTGGCGTTACAACAGACTATCTGCTCGGACGTGAAACCGAAAAAAATCCGATAGCCATGTTGAATCTGGCTATCGGCGAGAAAGAAGCCTTAGATCTGTACTGCAAGCTGCCCGAAAATATACGACAGATCATTATGGACACAATGATACAGTTGGGCGAAGCTGCCAAGCGAGGTATGGCAGGTGAGCCGAAAATCATTGTTTTCAAGCGTTTCAGCGTACACAAGGTATCGGCAGGTTGCGGATACGACTTAGAGGACGCCGATAATTGGGAAGATTTAGAGGTCGTTGACACGCCCGAAGCGCAAAAGGCGGATTTCGCCGTCGAGATTGACGGTCGCAGTATGGAACCCACTTATCTGGACGGTGATATTGTATATGTGGTATCTGATACAGATGTTCCTGTTGGAAAAATTGGATTGTTTATCCAAAATAACAAAGGGTACATAAAGGAAAAGGGCGAAGATCGTTTGATTTCACACAACGATGAATACCCTGATATATACCCCGAGGACGGAGAAATTATTTGTGTCGGTCGCGTAATAGGCACGGCAGAACTGCCGCAGTAATGTCAGTACATAAAATCACCACAATAATGAATAGGGATATTGGAGGATTTATTATGAAAAAGTATTTATCAATTTTATGTGCATTAGCGATGTTGTCAGGAATGGTTGGATGTTCATTATCCAAGAATGAATCAAAGAAAAATTCTACTAATATAACAAGCAAGGAAACCGATTATACAACACTTGACGAAACATGGGAGTGTGATTATCTAAAGCTTTCAATTAACTCAAATTGGGAAAGCAAACACGATATCATAGGTGATATTGTGTGTGAAATGTTTTATACCTCAGATAAAGCGACAGCGCCTTCCATCTATCTATATATAAACCATAGTGACCTATGGAAAAAAAAGACTGAATCAGAATCAATAGACTACTGGAATCAATTAAAAGAACTTGCAATCGATGACGGTGACTCAGAGCTTGAAGATGAAAATAGTGAGATTACCAGTAGTTTCGTAAAAAATGGTCAGGCGTATATAATTGTTTCAGAGGGCAACGGTTTTGAAAGTGTTTACTTTTATGCGAATGAAATTATCGGACATTTCCAGTTCTATAAAGAACAAGAGTCCTTGGTTCTCGAAATGATAGACACAATTGAATTTATGCCGTTAAGTTAAATCCAATTTTATAGATATTCCCACCTCTCACGAGGTGCGTGTGAGTTGAAATACCTGCTGACGTTGACTTCTTGCCGTAAACTCTCGTCACGCCTCGCATGAGGGGCGTGAGTTGAAATGACATAAAACCCGGTTCATATCGTAATTATGAACGGTCACGCCTCGCATGAGGCGTGTGAGTTGAAATAAATGAAATAATCGAAACAAACAATCAGAAAGGAGCAAATGAATGGATATAATCAGATACCCCTCAGAGGAGAGCGTAAATGCGGCTGTGAAAGCCGATGAGCCGCTGCTCGTACTTATATCATTTGACGGCAAAACAGCGATTATGAGCCAAATAGACGAGGCTGTGGAGCACCATATCCTCCTCATGAAAGCAGGATACAAAGATACTGATATTGATAAGTTCTTCCGTATCGTCCTTGACAAGAGCGGAGCGGACTGGACGTTTGTATGCCCGCCCGATTATAAGAACATTCCTTTCAAGGATAAGCGCATAGAAGCCTTTTACAAGGACGGATTTGCCGTTATTTCCGACTTTCTGCACTCAATAGGATATCTTGTAGGTATCAATATTCCGAAGCGCTACAGGCGGCATCTGGACGTATTGAGCAGTGATAATTATTAAAGTGGGGTGATGACCATGCAGACCGCAGCGGCATATATAAGAGTATCAACCGATGATCAGATCGAGTACTCCCCCGATTCTCAGATAAAAGCTATCCGTAAGTATGCCAAGGATCATGACATGATACTGCCGGAAGAATTTATTTTTGTCGATGAGGGAATCAGCGGCAGAAAAGCAGATAAACGTCCGTCATTCCAGCGCATGATCGGTACAGCCAAGATCAAGCCCAAACCATTTGACGTGATACTGTTGTGGAAATTTTCGCGCTTTGCCCGAAATCGGCAGGACAGTATTGTTTATAAGTCCATGCTCCGCAAGCAATGCGGCATAGATGTTGTATCTATCTCGGAACAGCTCGGAGATGATAACACGTCCATTCTCATCGAGGCTCTTATCGAAGCTATGGACGAATATTACAGCCTGAATCTTGCAGAAGAAGTCAAGCGCGGCATGACTGAAAAATTCTCCCGCGGCGGTGTTGTTTCTCAGCCGCCCTACGGTTATATGATGAAAGATGGAATTTTTGCTCCCGACCCTGAAACAGCGCCCATAGTTCAAAAAATTTTTGCTGATTTTATTGCAGGTAAAGGCACACGGGAAATTGCACGGGAACTTAATGATTTGGGACTGAGAACTGCAAAAGGCAATTTTTTTGAAAACCGCGCAATCGAATACATTATTACAAATCCTGTCTACATAGGAAAACTCCGCCGTAGTAAAGAAAAAAACATCAGCGACCATTATCACCAAGATGCTGAGAACACTCTTATAGTCAACGGAAATCATGTGCCTATAATTGACACGGAAACATTTGAACAAGCCCAAAGAAAACGTTCTGAGTTGAAACAGCGATATCCTAAGCACGCAAGACAAACCCCGTCCGAGTTTATGCTGAAAGGCATAGTACGTTGCAGCGCGTGCGGAGCTACTCTCGTCAATCAGTCTGCGGCTAAATCCTTGCAATGCCACAACTATGCAAGAGGTGTATGCAAAACATCACATAGTATCACAGTTAAAAAAATAAATGCAGCAGTTCTGGAAAAACTTAGATCCGATGCCAAATCTCAGAATTTTGAAGTAGCTGTCGAACCAACAGGATCTTCAAGCTCATCCGCTCCCGACTTTTCAAGCCTGATCGCGCGTGAAAAGAAAAAGCTCGCGCGAGTGCGAGAGGCTTACGAAGCAGGAGTTGATACACTTGCCGAATATAAGACTGCTAAGCAGAAAATTCAAGACCATATAGCTGAACTCGAAGCCAAAGCCGCCAAGATTCTTCCAAAGTCTGACAAAGATATAAAGGAAATTATTTCAAGAAAAATAATGGCATCGCTGGAAATTCTTGAAAGTGACGAGACAAGCGAAGCCCTAAAGAACTACACCCTCAGAGGATTGGTTGACAGAATCACTTATATTAAACCAAAAGGAATAATCGAAATTCTTTATAAAATGTAAATCATATCTTTGAGCAGTTAGGCGGTCCGGACGGCGAACTTGCCGCTTCGCTCAGATATCTCAACCAGCGCTACGTTATGCCGTATGCCGAGGTAAAGGGACTTCTTACTGATATAGGCACAGAGGAACTCGCACACGTTGAGATGATCTCGGCTATTCTTTATCAGCTCACGAAAGACCTTAGCATCGAGGAGATAAAAGCAAGCGGATTCGACACCTATTTTGTTGACCATACTACGGGAATCTATCCGGTCGCAGCTTCAGGAGCGCCCTTTACAGCAGCTTATTTCCAGTCAAAGGGCGATATAATCACAGACCTCACGGAGAACATGGCTGCCGAGCAGAAGGCACGAACGACCTACGACAACATTCTCCGACTTGCCGATGACCCTGATGTCCGCGATCCTATCCGCTTCCTGAGACAGCGCGAGATCGTACATTTCCAACGGTTTGGCGAAGCTCTGCGAATCACGCAGGATAACCTCAACTCAAAGAATTTTTACGCCTGCAACCCTGTTTTCGACAAAAACTGCGGCAGAAGGAAATAACCCCAAAGGGACTCCGTATCGGAGTCCCTTTTTCGTTGCAAAAATACAGTCTAACGGAGTAAACAGCAAGATTCAACGAAAAAACGTGTGTATTTTCTATTTGAACAGTTCCTTATACAAGAAAATTCCCCTTAGCGGTTGCACTATGTAAAAAAAAGTGCTATAATATGGTTGTGATGTAAAATCATAAAATTTTCACAGCCTGCCCTCTCTTTCGGCGGCTTGAACGGAGGAAAAAAATATGTATATTACCTGTCTTGACCTTGAAGGTGTTCTCGTTCCCGAGATCTGGATCGCTTTTGCAGAAGCAAGCGGAATTCCCGAGCTCAAAAGAACTACACGCGACGAGCCTGATTATGACAAGCTCATGAACTGGCGTCTTGATATTCTCAGACAGCATGGTCTCGGACTCAAGGAAATCCAGGAGACTATTGAAAAAATCGACCCCATGCCCGGCGCAAAGGAATTTCTTGACGAACTCCGTTCGCTCTGCCAGGTCATCATCATAAGCGATACATTCACTCAATTTGCAGCTCCGCTCATGAAGAAACTCGGAATGCCCACTATCTTCTGCAATTCTCTTGAAGTTGCCGATAACGGCGAGATCACAGGATTCAAAATGCGCTGCGAGCAGTCCAAGCTCACAACGGTAAAGGCTCTCCAGTCTATCGGATATGACACTATCGCAAGCGGCGACAGTTTCAACGACCTCGGCATGATAAAAGCAAGCAAGGCTGGCTTCCTCTTCAGGAGCACAGACGCTATCAAGGCTGAATATCCCCAGTTCCCCGCTTTTGAGACATATGATGAGCTTCTTGACGCTATCAAGAAGGCAATGGACTAGGTCGTGTTGACACTAAGCCTAACAACGCATCTTTTCGGCAAAATTTCACGCATCCTGCGTTAAAAAGTCTTGACAGGCGACAG
>JABLTL010073791.1_pt1 | contig 21403 bp, 20 predicted proteins | sample 7160151 | NCBI WGS metagenome assembly JABLTL01 (sample SAMN14651223, study PRJNA627086) | human gut metagenome | isolation source: feces | host: Homo sapiens
ATTGGAAATCTCCTGCTGATTATTTAAAAGCTTTTCTTATTAACGGCGAAGTTTTCTAATTTTGTAACACTTCATTGACAAACCAACATTCGTTACTATTTATGCCGCTAAGGTTAAAATTGCGCTTTGCGGCAATAAATTGCGGCAATAAATTTCGGCAAAAATGCAAAATTGCCCGTAAGCCCTGCCCCCACGCGGGAAAATAAATCGCAGCGCCAAAAAACAGGTTGCCTTGCGGTTTTTGGCACCGTTAGCTTAAAAACAGCGCAAACATAACGGGAATCGTTAAAATAGACATGAGGTGCGAAATAAGCGCCATGCCGGCACCCGGGGTAGTATCCCCACCGTAGGCCGCTGGGAACACCACCGTGTTTAGCCCCAGCGGCATTGCCGTGGCGCAAAGGGTAACGCGCAGCACGGTGCTGTCGGCGTGAATCAGCTTTAAAATTGCCACAAACACCAGTGGAATAACAATTAGCCGCAGCACCGAGGCAAGGTAGATTTTTTTGTTTTTAGCCAGCTGCTTTAAGCTGTAATCGCCAATTACAAAACCGGTTAGCAGCATTGCCAAGGGCGACATACTGGCCCCGGCGGTTGAAACAACGGTAGAAACAAAGCCCGGCAGCGGCACTGCCAAAAGCCCAAAGGCGGCACCCAGCAGCATGGCAATGCAAATAGGGTTTAAAAACATTTTAAAGCTGAATTTTACCGGCCCGTTTTGCGGCCTTAACGAGGCCGTACCGTAGGAGTACACATAAAAGGTAAGCGGCAGGGTAAACATCATGTAATCAAACAGCACCTGCTCGCCAAACACGCCCAGCACAACGGCGTTGCCCATAAAGCTAAAATTGGCAACCGCAAAGGAGTAGTTGTAAATTTTACGCAGGTATAGGTCCGGCCCCGAAAACAACCGGGCCAGCGGCAGACCAATAATAAGGGAAAGCACCATAACCCCTACGCCGTACAAAATAAGGGGCCACTTTTGGCCAAAGTTTTGCACCGTGCAATATTTGTAAAAGGTGTTAAACACCAAACACGGCACAAAGATGTAGGTTTCGAGCTTAGAAATAACAACCGAATCGTCGGCCGGGAGCAGCTGCTTTTTATTAAAAATAAACCCCACGGCCATAAAGGTAAACAGCACCAGCATTTGGCTGAGCATAGAAGAAAATACCTGCATTTTTAAACCTCCGTAAAAATGCCGTGCAAGGCGACAACAGCGCTCCGCTTGCACGGCAGATATAATATAACACAAATAAAGCTTAAATGCAACCGTTATTCGGCTTTATTCGACCCAATATTTTCTTTTTTCTCGGCATTTTTGCCGGCTGTGGCCGAAAGCTCAACCTCCAGCATTAAATCGTTAAACCAGCGCTTGTGCAGTTTTATAGAAAAATAGCCAATAATGCAGGCCAGCCCGGCGCCGCAAACATCTACAATAATATCCTTCATGGTGTCGCCCAAGGCGGCCCGGCCAACCAGCTGCGTGCCGTTTTCCAGCATGTATTTTTGCATATTCAGCCCAAACAAGCCGTCGCCGGTAAATTCGTAAATTTCCCAAAATGCGCCAATCATAATGGCAAAGCAAAAAGCAAAAAACGCTACAAAGGCCGGGCTTAATGTTACGGGAACTTGTTTATCGTTATTTAAAATTCTTACCACCGAAAAGCCCAAGCAGCCCAGCATACCGCCGCTAAAAAAGTGCAAAATAGAATCCCAAAACGGCACGGCGTAATAAAAGCTGCGCACCTCGCCCAAAAAAATGGCGCAGTACAAAAACACGGCGTACATAATTAACATACCTGAGGGCACGCGAATTTTAAACCGGTGGCTTAAAAAGCTGGGTAAAAACAGGGCCAGCACCCCCAAGCAGCATTGCAGCAGCATTAATAAATAATCGCTGCGGTGCCGCCCGCTGTAGGAAACGGCATTTTCGCCGCCCGGCGTAATGCAAAGCATTACCGTTACATACCCAATTGAAACCACGAAAGAAAGCAGCACAAAAATAAAGGCCCAACGGCTGAATTTTAAACGCTTTATTAGCTTTTTCACACCAAAACCCCCATTAAAACGGTTTTAAAGTTTGGCGGCCCTAAAACCGCCGTTACACAGTATAACATATAACGGCAATTGGCGCAATATGCATTTTCCTGAATTTTCCGGCATGTGATTTCATTTGTTTCCGCTTTTTGCCAAATTAAATTTTGTGCAGCGGGCAAAACGCCAGACCAAATAAAAAGCCACCGCGCCGCAGATTTACTGTAAAGCCTAAACCGGCGCACCGTAGGTTTACGGTAAAATTCAAGCCGCCGAGCCGCAGCCTGCCGATAAAGCCGCTGCTGCCCCGCCGCGGTTTACCCGGCAAAGCAGCCTTAAGCCCCGCCCAAAACGGCGCAAAACAGCGGGTGCGCCGGCCGCCTTAATTTTTTAAACGGCAGAACGCACCCGCTGCAACAAAATGGGTTACTTTTTGCGGCTTTGTAATATTTTTTCGTACCTTATCCAGGCTTTATCTACCGCCTGGCTCCAGGAATAATAAACCTTTTCACCGGCGGCCTTGCCCAAATTTTCTAAGGCGTTCTGCCGCACGGCCTCTACCAACTTTTTGGCGCAGCTTTCGGCGTTTTCCTCGGCCAACAGGCCGGAGACACCGTCCTGCACCCCTTCGGCGGCACAGCTGCCGCGCACTAACAGGGAGGCGCAATCGCACGAGGCGGCCTCGCGCACTACTAAACCGGAGGTATCGTAAGTAGAGGGGAATAAGAACAGGTTGGCCCGGCTAAAGTAGGCTTTAATTTTTTCACGGTCGTAAATGGCGCCGGTAAAAATGGTTCTGTCTCCCAGTCCTAAATTTTTGGCGTACTGCTCAATTACCGGGCGGTCTACCCCGTCGCCCACGAAAATGGCTTTAAAGGGCACACCGGCCTTGGCGGTAAGCTGCAGGGTGTCTAAAATCAACTGCAAATTTTTGTACCACATCATTCGGCCTACAAACAAAAACACTGTTTCGTTCGGGTCTAAGCGGTACAACCGGTTAATTTCATCTATTTGCGGCTGCGGCGCCTTTTCGTGGTCGTAGTCGGTTCCGTTGGGCATTACCAAATATTCGCCCTTGTAGCCAAACTGCTCTAAATCTCGCCCCGCCCCTTTCGAAACCACCCAAACCTCGTCGGCGTAGCGAATGTTATTGAGGCAAAACTGCTTGGCAACCTTACGCAAAGGGCGGTTGCGCACAAATTTATCAATATCAATATCAAACTTTGTATGGTAAGTAAAAATGGTTGGAATGTGCTTTTGAAAAACGCCGGTGGCGTTCAGCTGCCGCGCTAAAACCATAGAGGCAAAGGGGCAGTGCACATGAAAAAGGTCTAAATGCTTTTTTAGCAGCTCGTTAATTGTGGTAGGCGAAAACGGGTTGCCCACCCGGTAAGGAATTTTGCCCCACACCCCGGTAGAGGAATAACGGTAAACCTCGTAGGGGTAATGATCTACCACATGGGGGTATTTGGGGGTAATAACCACCGGAGTGCCGTACCGCTGCTCTATATTTTCAGCGTAGCTTTTTACGGCGTTTGCTACACCGTCTATGGTAGGTGGAAAGGAATCGTTAAACAAACCGATTTTTAAAGACATTGTTTTATGCCTCCAACCAATACAATTTTTTTGCGGCCCCGTGCGGCAGGCGGCGCGCCCCGCTCAAGCAGGGGCCAAAAGTTAAAAAACACACCGCCGCAGCACAGTAACATTTTAGCCTATTGTAACACACTTTTTTAAAAATTGCAACGCCGACCTTGGCCCGCAAATGGCAAAATGGCAAAAACAACGGGCCACCAAAGCAAAAATTGCCCGGCCCCCGTTTTGGGGCCGGGCACAGCTAAATTAGAACCAAAAAACAATTTTAAGCCGGCTTTTTTTAGGCCATTATTCAAGGCCTGAAGTTGCCCAACTAAAAGGCAAGTAAGACCCCCTTAAGGCCGAAAAAATTTTGCTGCTTTATTCGGCGCCCAAAGGCAGGGTTACGGTAAACACCGTACCTTTACCGGGGGTGCTTTGCAGGGCAATGGTGCCGTTGTGGTACTGCACGGAATGCTTAACAATTGAAAGCCCCAGCCCCGTACCGCCCGAGGCCTTAGAGTGGCTTTTATCTACCCTGTAAAACCGCTCAAACACGCGGGATTGATGCTCCGGCGCAATGCCAATGCCGGTATCGGCAACGGTTATCACAGCGTTTTGCCCCGTGCTTTGGGTAGTAACGGTAACGCTGCCGCCGGGCACATTGTACTTTACGGCGTTTTCGCAAAGGTTGTGCAAAACCTCCTGCAGTAGCGGGCGCACGCCGTTTACCGTTACCGGGCTGCCCTGCACGGTTACGGTAACCTGCTTTTGCTGTGCCGGGCCCTGCAGCTCGGCAACGGCCGATTTGGCTAATGCGTTTAGCTCAACCTGCTCCCGCGGCATGGGGGCGCCCTCATCTAAGCGGGAAAGGCGAATAATATCCTCAATTAGCGCTAAAAGCCGCGTGGCCTCTTTGCGCAGCATACCGGCAAAGTGGGGCAGGTCCTCCGGCTTTACCATGTTATTTTCTATCAGCTCGGCGCTGCCAATAATGCCCTGCAGGGGCGTTTTAAGCTCGTGCGAAACATTAGCGGTAAACTCCCGCCGGGAGCGCTCGGCCAGGGCCTGCTCGGTAGCATCAAACAGCAGCAGCACCGCGCCCAGCGTAGCGTTTTGCGAAACAATGCGGCTAATGTCGCACCGGTATTGCCGGCCGTTGCGTTCTAATTCTACCGCGCTGTGTCCTTGCTGCAGCGCTTTTTGAATGGCCGCGCTTAGCTCGTGGCTGCGGTCTACCGTTAAAAAGCTTTGGCCTGAAAAATCGCCCTCGGCGTTAAACAGCCGTGCGGCGGCCGGGTTAATGCTTACCACGCTGGCTTTGTCATCCAGCAGCACCAGGCCCTCGTTCATGTAGCCTGTAATTTGGGCAAATTCATCCTTTTTTTGCTGCAGCTGCAACAGCTGAGCGCGAATTTTTTTCTGCTGCAGGTTCATACGGCTCAGCAAGGGGGCTAATTCCTCGTAAGTATCGTTCTCGGTGGGGTGCTCCAAATCCAGCTCGTTTAACGGGCGCACAATTTTTTTAGCCAGCCGGCTGGCTAACAGCCAAGAAAACAGCAGCGCCAAAAACAGCACAATTAAAATGGGCTGCAGCATGCCTAAAATTAACAGCCAAATAGTAGAGCGCGCTGCGGCAATACGCAGCACGGTGCCGTTCTTTAGCCGGTGCGCCTCGTAAACCGTTTTTTGCAAAAGGGTGTTAGAGTAGCGAACGCTTTCGCCCTCGCCGGTTTGCAGCGCCTCTTTAATCTCCTTACGGTCGGCGTGGTTTCCCAGCGTGGCGGCGTCGGCGGCCGAATCGTAAAGCACGCTGCCGTCGGCCGCCACCAGCGTTAAACGGTAGCGGCTGGTTTGCAGGGCCGGCAGCATTTGCTGCCCCCCCTGCTCTACCGCGCCGGCAGCCAGCAATAGCTGGTCTTTTAACTGGGTTTGCTGCACGCCGCCAAAATAATTGTAAAGGCTGCCCATTATAATAACCAAGCTGGCGGCCAAAACGGCACTAACCGCCAACAAAATTGATTTTAATATTTTTTTGGTCATCATTCCGCCTCCCACCGGTAGCCCACATTGCGCACGGTTTGAATGTGGCTGCCGTATTCTAAAAGCTTTTGTCGCAAGGTACGAATGTGCATATCTACCGTACGGGTCTCCCCGTAATAATCCATACCCCAAATTTCAGAAAACAGCTGGTCTCGCGTAAAAACAACGCCGGGGTGCTGTAAAAAATGCCGCAGCAGCTCAAACTCCTTGTAGGTTAGCTGCAGCTTATTACCGTTTAGCGTTACGCTGCGCTCGGTAAGGTTTACCTTTAACGGCCCGCTTTGCAGGGCGGCCTTTTTCTGCGAGGCCTTGCAACGCCTCAGCACCGCCTTAATGCAGGAAATAAGCTCCATTACCCCAAACGGCTTGGTTAAATAATAGTCGGCGCCTAAATCTAACCCCTGAATTTTATCGTACTCGGCACCCCTTGCCGTAGCCATTACAACCGGTATGGCGCTGTATTCGGGGTTGGCCTTTAAACGACGCAGCAGGGTAATGCCGTCCACCCCGGGCAGCATAACATCTAAAACAATCAGCTCCGGCGTTGTTGTTTGCAGCGCCTGCCAAAAGGTGTTTCCATCGGCAAAGCCCTGCGCCTCAAACCCCGAGGTTTTCAGGGCATACACCTCAATATCCCGAATGGCTGCGTCATCCTCTACGCAAAAAATCATTTTAGCACCCCTTACCGCATTTTATTTTTTTAAAAAGCGCTTACTCCGCGTGCTCGCCGGTAACGGCAAAAATTACCCACTCGGCAAGGTTTACGGCATGGTCGCCAATGCGCTCTAAGTACTTTGCAATCATTAACAAATCCAGCGCATATTCGCCGTCGGCCGGGTTTTGGGCAATGCTGCCAATCAGCTCCTGCTTAATGTTGTCAAAATAACGGTCTACGGTGTTGTCGTCGCCTACCACCTTTTGGGCCAGGGCCAAATCGTGCTTTACAAAGGCGTCAATGCTTTCGGTTACCATGGCAATAACCGCCTTTGCCATCTCCCGCAGCAGGTCATCCCGCTGGGCGGTTCGCCCGTTTAACAGGCAAACAATTTCGGCAATGTCCTCGGCCTGGTCGCCAATGCGTTCCATGTCCGTTATCATTTTAAGGGCGGCCGAGATCAGCCGCAGATCCTTGGCTACCGGCTGCTGGTGCAGCAGCAGCTTTAAGCAGGCGTTTTCAATATCCCGCTCCATGCGGTCAATTTCGCTGTCTAACTTTGTTACCTTGCCGGCCAAGGCCGTATCCCCCAGCGTTAACGCTTTAGAGGTTAGGGCAATGGCCTCCTCGCAAAGGGCGCCCATTTCTATTAACGCGTTATTTAAATTTTGTAATTGTTCATCAAACTGGCTGCGCATTAGCCAAACCTCCCTGTAATGTAATCCTCGGTTCGTTTATCTTTCGGGTTAGAGAACAGCTTTTCGGTGTTGTCGTACTCAATAAGATCCCCCAGCAGAAAAAACGCAGTTTGGTCGGAAATACGCACCGCCTGCTGCATATTGTGCGTTACAATAATAATAGTATACTTGCTTTTCAGCTGGATTGCAAGTTCTTCTATTTTAGAAGTAGAAATCGGGTCTAACGCGCTGGTAGGTTCATCCATTAACAGCACCTGCGGCTGCACGGCCAAAGCCCGCGCAATACAAAGCCGCTGCTGCTGCCCGCCCGAAAGGCCTAAGGCGTTTTTCTTTAGCCGGTCTTTTACCTCGTCCCAAATAGCGGCGCCGCGCAGCGAGCTTTCAACCAGCTCGTCTAACTTAGCGCGGTTTTTAATGCCGTGGGTACGCGGGCCGTAAGCAACATTATCGTAAATGCTCATTGGAAAAGGGTTGGGCTTTTGAAACACCATGCCAATCTCCCGCCGCAGCTCGCTTACATCTACCCCCTGCCCAAAAATGTTTTGCTCGCGGTAGCAAACCTCGCCGGTAATTCGCACGCCGGGAATTAAATCGTTCATGCGGTTCAGGGTTTTTAAAAAGGTAGATTTTCCGCAGCCCGAAGGGCCAATAAGGGCCGTAATGCTTTTTTCCGGCACCTGCATATTAATATTTTTTAACGCCTGTTGGCTGCCGTACCAAAGGCACAAATCTTTTACGGTTATAATACTGCTCATAAGCTTCTCCTTTTTTTATAATACCGCTCTATACAGCCGGCCAGGGCGTTTACCAGCAGCATTAACAGCATTAAAATGGCGGCAATTGCAAAAGCCACGCCAAATTCGCCCTCCTCCTTTGCGTACACATAAAGGGCAACCGTTAGGGTGGCGCCGGCGCTGTTCAGCCCCTCAAAAAATCCGTTTAAGGCGTGGGCAAAACCGGCGGTAAACAGCAGCGCGGCCGATTCGCCCAAAATGCGCCCAACTGAAAGAATACAGCCTGTAATAATTCCGTCTACACAGCCGGGCAGCACCACGGTGCGAATGGTACGCCATTTGCCGGCGCCCAGGCCAAACGCCCCCTCGCGGTAGCTTTGGGGCACGGTTTTAAGGCTTTCCTGCGTGGTGCGCATTACGGTTGGCAGGTTCATAATAACCAAGGTCAGCGCCCCCGCTAAAATAGAGGTTTGCAGCCCTAAAAACTGGCAAAAGAACAGCATGCCCACTAAGCCGTAGATGATTGAGGGAATGCCCGAAAGGGTTTCGGCGGCGTATTCAATTACCGCCACCACCTTTTTGTTCGAGGCGTACTCGTTTAAATAAACCGCGGCGCCAACCCCAACCGGCAGCACCACAACCAGCGTTGCAATAATTAAGTACAGGGTGTTTAAAATATCCGGCAAAATGCCAATGGTGTTGGTTAAGTAGCTGGGCTTGGTGGTTAACATTTTAAGGTTCATGTTTGGCAGCCCTTTGGCCATAACATAAACAATCATAAACACAACCAAAGCGGCTGTAAGCAGCGTGCAGCCCCACATCAGCACCCGCATGGTACCAATGTAGGCCCGGCGCTTGGCAGAAATTTTGTTTTTCGGCATTTGGCGTTACCTCTTTTCCTTTTTTAAAAACAGGTTTAGGGTTGCGTTTATTAGCATAATAAATAAAAACAACACCAGCGCAACCGAGAATAACGCTTGCCGCTGCAGCCCGCTGGAGTACGACATTTCGCTGGCCACCGCCGTAGTTAAAAAGCGCACGCTTTGAAAAAGCTTTGGCATATTCGGCACATTGCCCGAAACCATCATTACCGCCATGGCCTCGCCAATGGCGCGGCCAACCCCCAACACAACCGCCGCCGCAATACCGCTTTTGGCGGCCGGAACCGAAACCTTAAAGTAGGTTTCTACCGGGGTGGCGCCCAACGCTAAGGAGGCGTCCTCGTACTCCTTGGGTACGGCGTCCAGCGCCGTCATAGAAACCTTTACAATAGAGGGCAGTATCATAATAGCCAGCACAATAATGGCGGCCAACAGGCCGGAGCCGTCGGATAAATGAAACAGCTTTTGTATTCCCGGCACTAAAATTAACATACCAACCAGGCCGTACACCACCGAGGGGATTCCGGCCAGCAGGCTAACGGCCGACTGCATTACCGACCGCACCTTGGGCGGCGCCGCCTTAGAAAGGTAAACCGCCGTTAAAAACGCAATGGGCACGCCCAGCACAATAGCCCCGGCGGTGCCGTAAATGCTGGTTAAAATAAAGGGCAAAATGCCAAAAGAAGGCTCTGCCGCCGTAGAAGCCCAGGTTTTACCAAACAAGAATTTGGCCAGGCCAATTTCTTTAATTGCGGGAATACCGGCAATAATTAAGTACACCGTAATGAGCAGCACGCAACCAACCGTAATAAGCCCCAGCACCAAAAAAATGCCGTGCACTACCTGCTCTAACACCCGCGCTTTTTGTTTCATCATTTTAAAAATCCCTTCCCGTTGGTGTAAACCGGCGGCGTTTAAAGGTTGCCTTTACCCCCGGCTAAACCTTAAGGCAGAGCCGTTCAGCTCTGCCCGCTGGCGTTGCAGCCGGGGCACTTTTTGCCGGGGCTGCCGGGCGTTTGCCCGTTTTAGCTTAAGTTAAAAATTGTGCTGCGGCCTTGCCGATTATTTTTTAACCGGAACCGCACCGGCGGCTGCAATGGTCTCGCTTACTTCGGCCGAGGTAGCGTAGTCAAAGAATTTTTGTGCTACGGCCGAAAGGGCGGTGCCCTCTTTGGTTACCAGTACAAAGGGGCGTTGTACCTTGTAGGTGCCGTCCTGCACCGTTTGCTCGGTGGGGGCTACGCCGTCTACCGTTACGGCTTTAACGCTTTCCTTTACCGCCGAAAGCGAGGCGTAACCAATGGCGTTGGCGTTTTGCGAAACCGTGGTAATCACATCACCGGTAGAGGTAAGCTCCTGGCGATATTTGCACTTTTCGGCGGTTTTGGTAATGCTCTCAAACCCGTCCCGGGTGCCGCTGCCGGCCTCGCGCCCAATTACAACAATTTCGCCGTCGGCGCCGCCAAGCTCTTTCCAGTTTTTAATTTCGCCGGTGTAAATTTTTGCAATTTGGTCAACGCTTAAATTTTTAACGCCGTTTTTCGGGTTCACAATTACGGCAATGCCGTCCAGCGCCAAAACCGTTTGCTTTAAGCCCTTGGCTTTTTCGTCGTCTTTTAAATTACGGCTGGAAAGCCCAATGTCGCAGCGGCCCTCGCTTACGGCCTGAATGCCCGAACCGGAGCCGGTGGGGTTGTAGGTAAAGGTAACGCCCTTGTTGGCTTGCTCAAAAGCCTCGCCCAGTGCGCCAATTACCTTTTGCATAGAGGTAGAACCGTCGGTAGCTACCGTTCCGCTAACCGCCTCGGTGCCGGAAGCACCGCTGCTGCTGCCGGAGGCAGTGCTGCTATCCCCGCCGCAGCCGGCTAACGCCGTTACGGCTAACAATGCGCAAAGAACAAAACTAACTAACTTTTTCATGCTTTCATCTAATCCTTTCAGCTTTACTTTTTCAAGGGGGCTTTCCCCTTGCTGCAATTACATCTTACCGCCCCCGTGTAAAAAGCAAAAGCCGGGTTTTGTAAAGTCTGTGTAAAATGCCAATAAGCAATTTTAAGGCGCCGGTTGACCACTGCAAATTTGTTTGACAGCACCGGTACTTTATATTATAATAAAAATAAAATAACAGAAAAATTAAAGAAAAACGGCGTTTGGCGCGTTTTACAAAGCCGCCGCCTTATTTGCTTTAGAGGGATTTTATGCGTTACAATTTATTTAACAAAGCCACCATAGACCGCCTGCTTACCGAGCACAATTTTTCGTTTAAAAAGTCGTTAGGGCAAAACTTTTTAACCAACCCCACCGTTTGCCCCCAAATGGCCGCCTTAGCGGCTAACGAAAACACCGGCGTGTTAGAAATTGGCCCCGGCATTGGCGTTTTAACCGCCGCCCTGGCCGAGCAGGCCCAAAAGGTTGTTGCCATTGAGCTGGATGAGCGCCTGCGCCCCATTTTAGCCACCACCCTGGCCGATTACCCCAACGCCAAAGTGATTTTTGGGGACGCGTTAAAGTTAGACCTAAACGCCTTAATTCAAACCGAGTTTTTAGGCTGCAGCCGGGTTACGGTTTGCGCCAATTTGCCGTACTACATTACCTCGCCGGTTATTATGGCGCTGTTAGAGCAGCGCCTGCCAATTGAAAGCATTACCGTTATGGTACAAAAGGAGGCCGCCGAGCGCCTTTGCGCCGAAATTCCCGGCCGGGCCGTTGGCGCCATTACCCTGGCCGCCGAGTATTACAGCACGCGGCAAATTTGCTTTGCCGTTGGCCGCGGCAGCTTTACCCCCGCCCCTAAGGTAGACAGCGCCGTTTTACAGCTAACCCTGCGCCCGGCGCCGCCCGTAGCCGCCCAAAGCGAGCAGCTGCTGTTCCGGCTTATTCGCGCCGCCTTTATTCACCGCCGCAAAACCCTGGTAAACAGCGTTTTGGCCTGCGGCTTAGCCGGCAAAGCCGAGCTTACCGCCGCTTTGCAGCAGCTGGGGCTTACCCCAACCGCGCGGGCCGAGCAGCTAAGCCTGCAAAATTTTGCCGATTTAGCCAACGCCTTAAACCCTAAAATTTTAGCCTAAGCTTTATCCGCCCCGGCTCGGCATTATTTTTTTGAGGTGATTTTTTTGAAAACCGTTTGCATTTTAACCGGCGGAACCTCGGGCATTGGCAGGGCAACCGCCTTGGCTTTGGTACAAAAAGGGTGCGTGGTTTACGAGCTTTCGCGCCGCAATAACGCCACCCCCGGCACCAACCACCTTTGCGTTGATGTTACCAACAACGCCGCCGTAACGGCCGGGGTGCAAACCGTATTGCAGCGCGAGGGCCAAATTGACCTTTTAATTAACAATGCCGGGTTTGGCATTTCCGGCGCGGTTGAATTTACCGGCATAGAACAGGCGTGGCAACAGTTTAATGTAAACTTTTTTGGGGCGGTGCGGCTTTGCCACGCCGTTTTGCCCGTTATGCGGCAGCAAAAACGGGGCCGAATTGTAAACATCGGCTCGGTTGCCGGGTTTATTCCAATCCCCTTTCAGGCGTATTATTCAGCCGCCAAGGCCGCCCTTAGCGCCTACACCGCCGCCTTGGCCAGCGAGGTTGCCCCTTTTGGCATTACCGCCGTTTGCGTGCAGCCCGGCGACATTAAAACCGGCTTTACCGCAGCCCGGCAAAAAACCGTTTTAGGCAACGAGGTTTACGGCGGCCGCATTGCCCGCTCGGTTGCTAAAATGGAAAAAGACGAGCAAACCGGCATGACCCCCGAACGCGCCGCCAAAACCATTGTAAAAACAGCGCTGGGGCGCTCCCGCTCCCCCGCCCGGTGCATTGGTTTTTCTTACAAGCTGATTAGCCTTTTGGTGCGGCTGCTGCCCCGCCGCACCGCCCAGGTGCTGGTGGCTAAGCTTTACGCAAAATAGCGGCTGATGTTATGATACATTATTACAACATCGGTGGGGAAAATATGGAATCTCATGTTGAGATTCACCGACTGTTGCCGTATTTAAAAAAAGAGAAACTTGAAAACTCTTATCAGTTACTACTGGCAGGATTTTTAAAACACGCAGATTCTATAGTGACAAGAAGATGTAATGCATCATCACCAGAAGTAAGCTGTGCCAACGGAATGATGAGCATAAAGGGTGTTATTTTAATAGTTGTGTTTTCGGGACACCTACTCACCACCCCGTAAAGAATGAAAGACAGATTGTAAAATAAGATGTTATACTGCGATAGGCATTGACATTGACATTGACAACAAAACCCGAGGTCTTGAAAAGCCTCGGGTTAAAATTATTACGATATTTTAAATTACAAGAATATTTTTTGGCAAATGGCTCAAAAGCAGCAAGTAGTGTCACAGAACACTTTTGCCGCCGTCTACATAAATACTTTGGCCGGTAATATACCGCCCCTGTTTCGAGCAAAGCAGACTAACCAGGCCGGCGCAATCCTCCGGCTTTCCGTAAAATCCAACCGGAATACTCTCGGTTACCTTTTGGGCGTATTCTGGGTTCGCTAAAGCCTCTACATTCCGGTCGGTGTAAATTACACCGGGCGCAATATTATTAACGGTAATACCGCTTTTAGCCAGCTGCAACGCGAGTGATTTTACCATATTGGTTTGCGCCGCCTTAGAGGCCGAATAAATTAGCATATCCGGATGAGGCTTGGCCTCCTGCACCGAACCAACCGTAACAATTCGGCCCCAGTTCTGCTTTTGCATATACGGAACCGCCGCCTGAATAAGCAAAAGCGACGAAACAAAATTGCAATTCAGCTGCTCGTAAACCTCCTTTAGCGGTATTTCGTCCCAATGGTTTCTGTACTGCAGCGAGGCGTTTAATACCAGTGCGTCAATATTGCCCATTTTGTTCGCTAAAAACTCGGTTTCATCGGTGTTGCAAAGGTTAGCCTGAATAACCTCGGCTTTACCGCCGCGTTGCTCTATTATTTCTTTGGTTTCCTCTGCTTTTGCGGTATTCCCCGCGCAATGCACCAACACTTCAAAGCCATCTTGCGCCAATTGCAGAGCAATGGCCCTGCCTATCCCGCGGGAGGAACCCGTAACCAACGCTCTTTTATCGTTCATTGCTTTCACCTTCATAAAAATTAATACCCAATAAATCTTGCCCCAACGGTATACTGTCACAAAGGGACGGGGAGGTTCCGGTTAAATCTAAAATACCTAAGCTGCCGCTTTCGTTTGCGCAATACAAATAATCGCCCAATATGTTAAAATCACGCGGGGCGTGCCCGCCGCAAGGTGTATTTTCTAAAAAATGCAGCTTTTCATTTTCAACCGCAAAGCGAGAAATGCAGTCCTGCCCACGGTGTGAAATATACAAGTAGTTGCCATTTAGGCGAATGGCGGCCGCCGTAGAGTTTAAAACCGACTGCCGAAAAGCATTGTAGGTAGTTTGGTAAGTAAGCGTGCCGTTTTGGTAGAAAAACACGCTAATATTGGAGCTAAGCTCGTTTACGCAGTAAAGCCACCTGCCGTTTTGGCTAAAAACAAAATGCCGGCAGCCGCTGCCCGGCGGCACCGCAGCCTTAGAAACAAGCTGCAGCTCCCGCGTGTAAACAAAAATAGTATCCAACCCCAAATCCACGCAAAGAATGTACTGTTCATCCGGCGAAGGGAACACAAAGTGGGTGTGCGCTGCTGTTTGCCGGGTTGGGTGAACGCCGTGACCGCTGTGGGTAACCACAGTATTTGGCATTTGAACTACATTGCCGGAAAGGTAATTTACCACATAAACCTGCCCCTTGCTAACGCAAAGGTGGCACGGCACCTGCCCTTTGGTAGAAACCGGAGCCGAGAACACGCCAAGACTGCCGTTTGGCTTTATTGGCGCCGTAGTTAGGCTGCCGTTTTGCCCGGGGGCGCCCCGCAACAGCACGTAGGCCGTGTTGTTTTTTAACACGGTATACATAGGCAAATTTAGTTCGGTTTTTTCTTTAAAAATCGGCTGACCGTTTTTTAATAAAAAGCGGTAAATTCCCCCGTTTTCAGCGCAATCGGTTACATATAAATCGTGCATACTTTCCCCTTTTAGTTTTAAGCCGGCCATTTGCAGCCCCTTTTAAAGCACCAAAAGCTGCAAAATGCTTTTGGCTTTTAAACCCAAAAGTACCCCGGCTGCATGGGAGCCGGCCAAGGCGCTTATAGCCCTGCTTTACAGGGCGGTTTGGGTGTCGTTCGGGTCGCCATTACGAGCCAAATCGTACTCTTTAGACCAATCAAGATCGCGATATTCTGCGCCGCGTGGGTCGGTTTTGATCCAGTTTACCAGCATATCCAGCATTTCTTCCGTCCAAGTGTTTTTATCAATTTGGGCGGTGGTAAATTTACCCTGACAAATCATCTCAAAGCCAAAATCGTCTTTAACATGGGTCTTGGCGGCACCCTCTACCACCTCGGCTACCAAGTGCGCCGGAATAAACAATACCCCGCCGCCGGCACCAAATACAACATCCCCCGGCAGGCAAACCGCACCGCCAAAATTGGTAATGTCGTTCCAATCCTTCATTACAAATTCGCGAATAGGGGTAGGGTCAATGCCGCGGTAGTAAACCTGAACATCGGGCACTTTTTTCATTTGCTCTACATCGCGCACGCCGCCCCAAATTACCGCACCGCCGTTTTTGGTTCGGTTTTGCAGCGCTGTTGTAAGGTTGCCGCCCAAAAAGGTACCTTTGTAAATTTTATCGTACATATCGCAAACCACAACATCCCGCTCGTAAAGGTGGTCAATAACCCACTGGTTGTAGTTGCCCTGCAAGCCGTCGGCGGCGCCGCGGCCAAATTGCACCTCGTGCAAATCCGGCCGGGTTGGGCAATAGGTGCAGGTAACGGCGCGGCCAACCAGTTTACGGTCATCATTATGCAGCGGAATTAACGGGTTTTCGCCCCCGCCCACAAACTGATGCTCATAGCCCAGCACAAAAATGGGTTTCCAAACCTCCTCCAGCGTCATACCGTAAAGGGCGTTTAAATATTTATCCTCCACCTTAGGTCTGCCGTCCGGCAGGCGCTCCCCTTTCCAAAGGGGGGTTAGGGCAATTATGTTTTCTCTGTCGTTAAAATGCATAACCGTCTTTCCTTTATTTCGGTTTGCCGTGGTAAAATAATCTGTTATTATTTTACCACGGCAAAGGCCTTTTTGTAAATTATTTTTGTTGCCGAAAAAGCCAATTCCACATTTCGTCCTGTGCGTAAGCAGGGTCCCAGGCATTGTGATCTGCTTTTTCAAAAACAGTAATTTTCGCGTTGCCGCCGTTTTTGTTTACCGCCGCAACCATTTTTAGGCTTTCCTGCGGCAAAACAGTGGTATCTAACGCGCCGTGAAAGGCCCAAATAGGCAAATCTTTAAGCCGTGCGGCGTTCCAGTACATACCTCCGCCGCAAACCGGTACCAAAGCAGCAAACAATCCCGGACGCGATATTGCCAGCTGCCACGCCGCATAAGCCCCCATGCTAACGCCTGAAAGATACACCCTTGTTTGGTCAATCTCCGCCGCGGCCACAGCGGTTTCGGCAAAGTCTATCAGCGTTTCAAACAGCTCAAACCAAGTGTCGCGGCTGCACTGCGGGGCAACAATTTTAGCCGGAATGTTGCGGCCTTTTTCCAACTCACCTATTGGCCCCAAATGCGCCATAGAGCTAAGGCTGCTGCCACGGCTGCCGGCCCCGTGCAAATAAATAATAAGCGGCACCCTACTAGCGCTGTTTGGGGTGTAGCTTAAATATTTAAGCTCTTGCCCGGTTTTTTTGCTCACAAAACTTTTTTCCAAAAACAGTTCCATCATTCTCAGCTCCAAATTCTGTCGTTAGAAAATTCTTGGTTCCACTCGTCGGTTGGCTCAAAATAGCCGGGAATATTGGGGTTAATATGTTCTTTCAGCACTTCTTCGTTTAAATCGTCAAACCCAAGGCCGGGTTTTTCCGGCACGGTAATAAAGCCGTTTTCAAAAATCGGGTTATGAATACCGGTTACCATATCGGCCCACCACGGTACATCTACCGAGTGGAACTCTAACGCCAAACAGTTGTGCATGGCGGCCGCCGCATGTACCGCAGCAAGGCAGGCCACAGGGCTTTCGGCCATGTGTATTGCAACGGCCACACCGTTTTCATCGGCAATATCGGAAATTTTTTTAAGCTCTAACGCGCCGCCGCAGGTTAAAATATCGGGGTGAATCACCGAAACACCGCCAGCCTTTATTAACTGCTCAAACCCCTCTTTTAAATAAATATCCTCGCCCGTGCAAATGGGAATCGTGGTGCTGTTTTTAAGCCACACATACTGGTCGGTGTACATCCACGGAATCATATCCTCCAGCCAGGCCAAATTGTAAGGCTCCATACGCTTGGCAAAGCGAATACAATCCTCCACGCAAATGTGGCCAAAATGGTCAATGGCAAGGGGAACCTCATAGCCAATAACCTCACGCACTTCTTTTACATAGTTTTCAAGGTAATCCAGCCCTTTTTCGGTTAAATGGATCCCGGTAAAGGGGTGTGCGGTGGTAACAATACTGTAGCTTTTTTGTGCTTTAACCATATCGGCCGTAACACTTCCACCCTGCACATTTAAAATGTGCGGCGCGTATTTTTGCATTTCCTCAATAAACCCAAGCGGTGCATTTAAAGTGCCGGGCTCATCAATCAAAAGGCCAATGCCTAAATCCATTTTTAAAAAGGTAAAGCCCATTTCCATGCGTTTTTTTAAGGCCAGGCCCATGTCGTGCCCGGTGTGCTTGCCGTCTACATCCGTGTCACAATAAACACGAATCTTATTGCGGAATTTGCCGCCTAAAAGTTGATACATTGGCACGCCGTAGGCCTTTCCGGCCAAGTCCCACAATGCAATTTCAATGCCAGAAACGCCGCCGCCCTGGCGCGATGGACCGCCAAACTGCTTAATTTTTCGAAAAATTTTATCTACATTGCAGGGATTTTCGCCCAAAATACGGCTTTTTAGCATAAGCGCGTAGGTCTTGCTGGCGGCGTCCCGCACTTCACCGTAGCCGGTAATGCCTTGATTAGTCATAATTTTTAAAAGGGTACAGCGTTTGGGTGCCCCGTCAATATCCACAAATCGTAAATCAGTAATTTTCAGCTCTGAGGGTGCCGAACCGGTTTGAAACATAAATTTTGCCTCCATCATTTTATTTTAAATATTTTTTTGGTAACAATGTAAATGCGTAATAAAGCGACCAATCCTGGTCGTTGGCAAAAGCATCGTAAAAACGGCCGTTATGCCGCCCCAGTGGACGGTGGGGCTCTTTACACTTAGGGTTAGAGGAATAGGCCAAAACTTCATCAGGGTACAAATACCCGCAAGAGCCAAAACCATTTTCATCATACACACAGCAACAGCCCAGCAGTATTTCACGAATCAGCCGCGCGTGTTTGTGCTTTTTAAACACTTTATCGTAATATTTATAAAACTCCGCCGTATTGGCGCAAAGCCACTGGGGAAAAGTATCGCCGTACAGGTGTGATTCCCCAAACCAGTACAGATCCCAATAACGCACCGCCATTCCGTAGCAGTGAAAATCGGGCTGTAAAGCATAAAAATTGCTTACAACATCGGCCAGATCCGAAACCGGCGCCAAATATTTTTTGTTTTTGGTAAGCAGGTAAGCATTCATTAAAATAACACCCATCATACTCATCATGCCGTTAGCACAACTTACCTCGGTAGAGGTTGAACTGGTTCGCCGGGCGGCAATAGAATCGGCATGCTTTAAAAACCCTTCCAATAAGGCGTTGTAGCGCTGTAAAAGTCCCTGCTTTTTTAAGCTCGGCAGCAAGCGGTGCACTTCAACATGCGACTCCATATTTTCACCGCCAATGCTGTAATAATGTACCATAACATCGGCCGCGGTTTTCAGCGCGGTCACATCGCCGGTGGCGCGGTAAAGCTCGTAGTAAAAGGTAGAAACCCACGGGTAGTTGTAAAGCCTTATTGCGGAGTTGTCCACCCCATTTTTAACAGCACCGGTTTTAACATCTACAATTTCCCGCTCTAAAAAGCTGCGGTACAGCGTTAACGATTTTTTTAAGGCCGGGTTTGGTTTTTGTTGCAGTGCAAGGGCCACCGTAACGCCCATGGCAAGGCGTTCCCGCGCTGCGTTTCGGTCCGGAAAATTGGCCTCGCAAACCAAGCCGCCGGTTTTTTTATTGTAAATTAAATAGGCACCGTACAGCGAACTGCTTATATTTTTACATTGCTGCTTTTGGCAAATAAAGGCTGCACGCTGCTGCAATATTTGCGAAAGCGGGCGCAGAACCTGAAAAGAAAGGTTCGTTGATTTACCGTTGACCAACACCGAAACTTTGTACTCACCGGCCTTTTGGGGGCTTAAAACGCCGGTGGCGACATTGTTCATTATTTGCATTGGCACAGCTTGACCGTTGCAGGTAACGGCTGAATTGGCAATAGGCCCTTTGGCGTGCACTGTTAGCGTTGTTTGCTCCCCCGGCAACAGCGAATAGGCGCTTAAAGTGCAATAAAGCCCCCGCTTTTCCGGCCTCCTGTTTACAAAGCGGTAGCAAAGAGTAAAAGTTGCCTGCCCGCCCGGGGGTAAAGCCTGCTCGGTTGGAAAAAGCCAAATTTGCCCCCTGTCGAATGAGGCGTTTGAAGTTAACGCAATATCGGCTGCTAAGCCGTAGCCCGAAAAGCTGCCCCGAAGCGCCCGAACCAAAAGGTAAGGCGGCTTACCGCAAAGCTTTGCCGAATAAAGGTAAGTTACATCCTGCCCTGTAAAAATGTGCGTATTGCAGCGGGTGTTTAACATGTTGGGCTGCTTGTTAAAAAAACTGTTACCGGCGTACGAAACGGCCCCAAAATTTTTGTTTAGAGTTACGGCCGCCTTAGTATTATTTACAAAGGTGTAGGTTTCAAGGTAGCTTTGTGCCAGCAGCCGCCGGGCTATTTTAAGCTGCACCCCTTCGGCGCTCCGGGCCAATACCTGAACGCCGATTGCGGTTTTTTTGCAGCTTTGAAAAACAAAACCCCGCACTTCCCCGGTTTTATAATGGGGGGAAAGCCAATTCATTTGATGGATGTCCGCCGTATTTTTGAGTTCAAAAGGGTGGCCACTGTCATCCCACTTTACCGTAATTACCTGGTTTTTCATTGTGCACCTCACAGGTTGTTAAATAAAAACATTGTTGACTTTATTGAATTTTGTTGCTATAATTTAATTATATTATGATGACCGCTGCCGATAAAAGCTAAAAAACACCACTGGCCAAAAGGCATTTTTATAAAATTCAAACTTTTATGCAAGTATTGTTCCGCAGCTCTCATTATAACAGCAACCATTTAAGTTTTCATCAAATATATTATTTTTTTTGCAAACTATATTACTGTTTTAAAAAACGAGGTGGGAATATGATACAGGAGATTGGGGAATTGCTGGATCAATCCAATTTAACGCTGCTAAAGGCTTGGCAGGTCTCGGTGGAACCAGGCAAACGGCCTTTTCGGCGGCACAGCCACATTCGGTTTGAAATTGCCCACATTCTTTCGGGCAGCGGCACCTACACCGTTCACCACCAACAATTACCAATCTTACCCGGTGACTTTTTTGTTTTTTGCGGCAAAGAACGACACTGCATTACCGAGGTTGGGCCCAGCGGTTTAACCTTAATTAATTTACACTTTGAGCCGCGATATTTGTGGGATTCCCCCACCGAAAGCTTTAGCTTTAAAAACGGCAATTTTTGTTTTACACACAGCAAAAGCTTTAAAAACAGAATAACCGGCCCAAACGCTACGGTTTTAGCAGGTTATTTTGAACTTTTACTGCAAGAGCTGCAGCTAAAACCGCAGGAATACCCGTTAGCGGTAAAATCTTATTTAAATTTAATGCTTTTACACCTCATTCGCCGGTTAAATTACGCACAGGAAAATGCAGAATTTGTTAGCGAAAATATTTCGCCGATTTTTAAAGCGATGGAGTACATTGACGCACATTATACCGAGCCAATTAAGTTGAGCGAACTGGCAAAAGAGGTACAGCTGAGCCCAAATTATTTTTCAGCCCTGTTCCACAAAATGAACGGTATTACTTTGTGGGACTACATTAACACTAAGCGGGTTGAGCAGGCCATTCACTTTTTGCTGGAGGACAAAGCAAAAAATATTTTGCAAATTGCCATGCAATGCGGTTTTAATAACACGGCTAATTTTAACAAAACCTTTAAAAGCATTACCCTTATGACGCCAAGCGAATACCGCAAATATGGCGAACCCATTATTTAACGGCGGCTTTGAGCCAATTTAAAACTGTAAAGCTATTTCCTCTACCGTAGTTTGCAGGCCATTTAACAAACTCCGGTTATTGGCAATTAAGTTGGTAAACGCCCAATTGCACAGCACCAAAAAAACTACCCGCAAAATGTTAAACACGGTTAAAGCTCAAGCAAGCCCCTATCTACCCATAAAACTGGTAGATAGGGGCTTTAAATGCATTTCAGCCGTTAAAATCTTACTTTATTTACCGCAAACACCCTTAAATTTACCTGCCCGATTCCATTCAAGGGGTTACCGTAATTTGCAGCGCGTTTTGGGTAAGACAGCTGTTGCCAAGGTACAGGGTAAAGCGGCCCGGCTCTAAAACCTGCTTTCGGGCGGCGTTAAAAAAGCTAAGCTCCTCAAACCCTACGCAAAATTGCAGGGTTTTGCTTTCGCCCGGGTTTAAATAAACCTTTTGGTAGCCCTTTAGCTCCCGCAGCGGGCGAACCAGGCTTGCAACCTCGTCTTTTACATAAAGCTG
>JABLTL010121011.1_pt1 | contig 21249 bp, 16 predicted proteins | sample 7160151 | NCBI WGS metagenome assembly JABLTL01 (sample SAMN14651223, study PRJNA627086) | human gut metagenome | isolation source: feces | host: Homo sapiens
CAACTGTTTAATTATTAGAGAAGGAGAAAATTTACTTATGCAGATAAGTTATAATAAGCTATTTAAATTATTAATTGATAAAGGCATGAAAAAAACAGATTTGGCTAAAGAAGCTAAGTTAACACCGGCTACACTTGCAAAATTATCTAAACAGGAAACTGTATCTATGGATACATTGATTCGTATTTGCGATTGTTTGGATTGTACATTTGATGATGTAGTGGAATTGATTAAGTAGAGGTGTTGAGATATATGGATATAAATAGAGACTATAGAACAATAACGAGAGAACAATTTTTGTTTCATGAAATGAGAATTGTAGCTCGTTTATTAGATGATGGTATGGATGAAGAAAAAGTAAAGGAAGAGGTTGTCGCAAATAATCTTTTTCAGTATCCAACAGAAAGAATGATTAAAAATATTGCGTCTGTGTGTTTAAATCGTTTTAAAGAAACGGACAGTAAAGAATTGATTCATATTGTCGCAACCGAATCTTCAGATGTTGCCAAGCAGGCATGTTTATTTATAATGATGAATTATTACCGTTTAGTTTGGGAATTTATGATTACTGTTATTGGTGAGAAGTATAGAACAAAAGATTCTTCATTTACGAAAATGGATTTGAATTCTTTCTTTACACGTCTTCAAGAACAAAATGATGTTGTGGCTTCTTGGAGTGATGCAACAATAAATAAGTGCAAACAAGTGTTAAAGAAAACGTTAGTTGAAACTGGATATTTGGATAATAACAAATCTGAAGTATTAAATCCTGTTTTGTTGGATTATTCAGTTAGAGAAGCTATTGAAAATACAAATAATAGTGAGGCATTAGTTGCCTTTGGATGTTTGTAGGAGGAAGTTATGCCTAGTATTACAGAAAGATTAGACCTTTTAAAAGAAACGATTCAAAGAACAGATTTTCTTAAGGGTGAAGGATTAAGTAATGAAGTGAATATTCGAATGTTTTGTTACGAATCAAAAGAAGAAATGGCTGTTCGTGCTTTTACTGAGCGCTTGAGCAGTGAAAATTTAAGTTGCAAAGTTGAGATTGTTGATTTATATGAAGCATTTTTAGAGGTTTGTAAAAGAGAAGATATACTTGATGATATTCCAGATATGGAGCAAGAGGATGGTAAAGAATATCTTGAGGAACAATTGAATAATATTATTGATGCCAAGGTTATGGCGGAATTTATTATTGAGAATTTTGATGAGACAAAGGATCTATTAATGATAACAGGCGTTGGAAAAGCTTTTCCATTCATTCGTGTACATGCATTATTAAATGCGCTGCAAGAAGATTTTAATAATAAACCTATTGTTGTGTTATATCCAGGTACGTTTGATGGGCATTATGTAAAGTTATTTAATAAATTAAAGTCAAATGAGTATTATAGAGCTTTTAATATGATTTAAGGGAGACAAAGGGTATGAAAATCAAAGAGATGTTTAAAGACGATATTGATCGTACAATAAATGGTGTTGTTCAGGTAGAACAAGAAAAAGAAGATGTTATTGAACAAGAAGTTCGAGAATATGTAGTTACTACAGAGTTGAAGAAGCATTTCATAAAATTTTTTAATGAATATAGTGAGAGTTTTGATAGACCTACGGACAATGTGGGTGTATGGATTACGGGTTTCTTTGGTAGTGGTAAATCACACTTTTTAAAGATGCTTTCTTATTTATTGGAAAATAAAGAAATCAATGGTAAGAAGACAGTAGATTATTTTGAAGAAAAGTTTGATGATCAACTTTCTTTTATGAATGTTCAAAAGTGTGTGCAGGTACCTACGGAAACAATTCTTTTTAATATTGATGTTGAGGGATTATCAAATAAAGATGATACGGCTGTATTAAAAGTTTTTGCGAAAGTTTTCTATGATCATTTGGGTTATTATGGTAATGACTTAATTTTAGCTCGATTGGAACAATATATTGATAGTCAAGGTAAGATGGATGAATTCAAACAAACTTATGAAAAAATTCGTGGTAAAGCTTGGCTTGAGGATAGAGGTAAATATCGTTTTAGAAAAAAAGATGTAATTCAATCGTTAATTGAAAGTGGTGTAATGGATGAAGATAGTGCAACACTTTGGTTTAATGATAAGGCTAGTCAAGATATTTCAATTGCACAATTGGTGGATGAAATTAAGGCGTATGTGGATTCAAAACCAAAGGGATTCCGTTTGTTGTTTATGATTGATGAGGCAGGTCAGTATATTGGTACAAATACAAGTATGCTTTTGAATTTACAGTCCTTGATTGAAAAATTGGGTTCTGTATGTCGTGGTCAAGTATGGATTGTTGCGACTGGTCAAGAAGCTTTGGATGAAATGATTAAACTTCGTCAGGATGAATTTTCTCGTATCATGGCTCGTTTTGCGATCCGTTTGAGTTTAACTTCTTCTTCAGTAGGTGAAGTTATTGAGAAGCGTTTATTAACGAAGACAGATGAGGCAAATACAATTCTTGATGGTGTTTATGAAAACAATGAGAATGTATTGAGTAATTTATATGCGTTTGATACGGAATTGAAGGATTTAAAGGGATATTCAAGTGAAGATGAATTTACACGTATTTTCCCATTTGTACCTTATCAATTTACAATCATGCAAAAAGTATTTAATGAAATTCGTAAACATGGCCATGCTGGAAAACACCAGTCAAGTGGTGAAAGATCAATGTTAAATGGCTTCCAAGAATCTGCACAACATATTGAAGATAAGAATGAACTTACATTAGTTCCTATGTATGCATTCTATGATACTTTACATAGTTTCTTGGATACTTCGGTTCGTTCTGTTATTGAAAGAGCTGAAAGAGCAGCTAGTAATAATAATGGTTTAACCGTGGATGATACTAACTTATTAAAATTATTATATTTAGTTCGTTATATAGATGATATTAAATCAAATATTGAAAACTTAACGATTCTAATGGCAGATACGATCACAGTTGATAAGATTGAATTAAGAAAACAGGTTGAAGAATCTTTGAATCGTTTACAGAAACAAAATTATATAGCTCGTAATGGAGACATCTATCAATTTTTGACAGATGAAGAACAGGATATAGCGCGTGAAATTAGTAATCAAACTGTAGATTCAGCTAATGTCATTAGTCAGGTTTGTAAGACTATTTTTGATGATTTATATACAACAAAAAAATATAGATATTCAAAGAATAATTATAATTATGACTTTGAATTTGATAAGAGTGTCGATGGACAAAATCATGGTCTAACTACGGGTGGTATGAAGCTTCGTTTTATTACCGAAGCAAGTGCGGATGCCAATGTCATGAAATTGACTTCTGATTCAAAGGGATATGAAGCCATTTGTCAATTGTCGAGTGAATATTCAATCTTTAGTGATATTGAGAATGCTTTAAAGATTGATAAGTATATTAAACAAAAGAATGTGAGTCAATTGCCAGAATCCATTCAGAATATTATTGGTAATAAACAAAAAGAGGCTCGTCGATTGTTGAATGAAGCGAAAGATAAAATTGGTGATGCGATTATTAAGGGAACTTTCTATATTGATGGAAAAATTGTACCTATTTCAGGATCTTCTGTAAAAGTAGTTTTAGATAAAGCTTTGGAAACTTTGGTTGAACATACATATCATAGTATTAATATGATTGATGATTCAGTAAGTTCAGATGCAGATATTCGTAAGATTTTAACGGGTACAGAAGGACTTATGGATGGTATGGAACCAAATAAAGAGGCTTGTGAAGATGTATATCGTTATTTAGAAAAACAAAAAATGGCGAAACTTCCAACTTCTATGTCTGATATTCAATCTCGCTATCAAGATATTCCTTATGGATGGAAAGAAATTGATATAGCGGCTGTAGTTGCTCGTTTGATTTATGAACAAAAGGTAACTATTAAACATCAAGGTTCTATGATTCAACCTAGTAATACTCAATTGACAGATTATTTACGAAAGAAATCAGAAACTGGATCTACAAATATTTCGATTCGTGAAGTGATTCCAGCACAAAAAATGAAGGCTGTACGTGACATTCTAAAAGATTATTTTGATGTGATGGATGTTCCAAATGATGAGGATGGTTTAGTGGCCTATATTGTTAGGGAATTTAATAATGAGAAGAGTCATTTAGAAGATATGAACAAACAGAATGATTCAACAATTCATCCTGGTTCGTCTGAAATTAAAGAAGCTTTAAATTTAGTAAATAAAGTTCTTCTTGCACAAAGTGATAATATTGCCTTAATCAATACGATTTGTGATTTAGAAGATGATTTATTAGATAGTAAAGAAGATATGCGTGCTGTAGAAAACTTCTATTCAAGTCAAATCAAGCTTTATGATAATGCGCTTAATTTAAAGGATTCGATTTTAGATAATGAAAAAGATTTCTTGTATGATATTGATGAAGTGAAGGATGCGATTGAAAAAATCAAAGAGATCACAAAAGTATCAAATACATTTAAATATAATCGTATTCCAGAATTGAATACGCATATTGCGACAATTAACTCCATTCGTACGCAGGAAATGAACCAAAAAAGAGTTGAGTTAAAATCCTTAATTGATGATTGTATGAATGAAATCATGAATGCAGCAAGTGACAATCAAGCTAAGGTGCAGCCTTTGATTGATAATGCGAAGGATGCGTATAATAAGATTTCAATTGAAATTGATCAATTAAATAATTTACTTGGATTATATGCGAAGAGCAATCGTATTGTTGCGGTAAAAGATTCGATTGTGAATCAAATTCAAAGGTATTTAACTCAAAAAGACAAAGTAAAAGAAACACCAGTAGAATATAGAGCTGAAGTTAAACAAGCTCCAAAGAAAAGAGTAAGAGAACTTCAAAGAAATGTAATCTTTAGAGAAGTAGAACTTAGTTCAGCTGAGGATGTAGATCGATACTTGGCTAGTATTAAAAATAGATTGTTAAGTTATATTAATGATGATGAACAAATCAAATTAAAGTAGATTTAGAAAGTGAGTGCCTATGCCTAAAGAAATAGAAGAATTCATGGATTGTGAAGATGCCTATAATGTGTTGCGACATGCTTGTTACAAATTTAATGAATGTCATGAGACAATGCGAATCCTAAAGAAATATTTGGATGATGAGAATAAAGAAACAACAGTTCCACCTGTTGAAGTTGCAAGGCAACTTATGCAGGCAGATAAACATCATTTAATGGATGATGATATCTTCTATTTCATAGACAAAGCTTTGCGTGATGCGTATTACCAATCACAAGATGCAATGGCATCTTATGAACTTGGTTGTCTATATTATTATGAAAGATATAATCATGTGAATTATAAAAAGGCATTTAAATATTTTTCTAAAGAAAAGCATATAGGCGATTCAAATGTTCTTGTGGGTGAATGTTATTTTTATGGTCGTGGAGTAGAGCAAAGCTATAAAGAGGCTTACTTCAATCTTGTGAAGAGTGCATTAACAGACGATAGTGCTCATGCATTATATTTACTTGGTGATATGTATTTAAACGGATATTTTGTAGAACAGGATATTCCAGAAGCAAAGGATTTATATTGGCATGCGTTAAATGTTGCAGACCAATTAGATGCACCAAGCAGAATCAAAGCTGAAATTCATTATAGAATTGGATTGGATTATTACCATAGACCCAATACTATAGATAATTTAACAGTGGCTTTAAAAGCCATTAACACCACAGAATTACTTCTTTTAGGAGTTATGAATGAAGGTAATCCTTCTTTAATAAGTAGAATAAAAGATATTAGACAAACACAAATGGAAGTCAAAGAATGTTTGGATGAATTCATACTGACTCCATTAGAACCATTGAATTAATAGGGAGAGTTAATCATGAATAAGAATGCGATAAAAAGTTTTGCAGTTTGGGCTCGTACAGAACTAATGAAACAAGTGTCTCAAAAGGCATATGAGTATGGGGTGACAAAAAATAGTTTTCCTGAATTAAATACGGATACAATCAATGATAGACTTCTTTCTAGTGATGAAAAGAGTCAATTGAATGAATTGGTTCGTGAAGTAAGAAAAAATGGATTTGAACATGTAATTGAAGAAGTAGCCTATACTTGGTTCAACCGTTTTATTGCGCTTCGTTATATGGAAGTAAATAACTATCTTCCTAGAGGGGTAAATGTACGATTGTTTCCGAATGAGAACAATGTTTTTAAACCAGAAATCTTATCAGAAGCATTGCATTTGGAAATGAATGGTTTAGATACGCAGAAAGTATTTGATTATATTGAACAAAATAAACAGGAAGAATTATATAAATATCTTTTATTAACTTTATGTAAAGAAATGAATGAATATCTTCCTTATATGTTTACTTCAATCAATGACTATAAAACATTATTATTTCCAGATAACTTATTAAAGGATGATAGTGTACTTGCTAGACTTATTAGTGATATTGATGAGGATAGTTGGTTGGATCAGGTGCAGATTATTGGTTGGTTGTATCAATACTATAATTCTGAGCTTAAAGATATTGTCATGAAAAAGAAGAATTATACAAAGGATGATATTCCAGCTGCAACACAATTGTTTACACCGGACTGGATTGTTCGTTATATGGTTGAAAATAGTCTTGGTCGTTTATATATCAATAAGAAAAAACATCAAGGTATTTTTGAGGATGGAAGAGATCCTTCTGAAATGACAATAGATGAAATCAATGAAAAAAGAATATCAAATGAGAAATACATTTCTAATGAAATGGGTTGGAAATACTATTTACCAGAAGCAAAACAAGATGCAGAAGTATTAAAAGAATTAGAAAAGATTGAGTTAGAACATTCAAAACTACAACCAGAAGATATAAAGTTAATTGATCCATGTATGGGATCAGGTCATATTTTAGTATATGCATTTGATGTGTTAATGGACATTTATAGAGATGCTGGATATTCAGATCGTGACGCATCAAAATCTATTCTAGAAAATAACTTATACGGACTTGAAATAGATGAGCGTGCTTATCATTTAGCATATTTTGCCCTAATGATGAAGGCTAGACAATACAATAGACGAATTCTATCTAAAGATACAAAAATCAACCTTGTCGAAATCGTAGAATCGAGCTCAGAACTAAATGAAGAATTATTAAGTCGTTTAGGTGAATATAAAGAGTTAGGACAATATTTAGTAGATACATTTAAAGAAGCAAAAGAATTTGGTTCTATTCTAAATCTAGATTGTACCTTAGAACAACTACAGAAATTAGAAAACAATCTATTTGAAATAGAAAATAATGCTAAATACGGATCAATGCTAGATCAAATTGAATCTCAACAATTAATCGATTTAATGGAACCATTACTTAAACAAGCCAAATTATTAGTACAAAAGTATGATGTTGTGGTAACAAATCCTCCATATATGGGTGGTTCTGGAATGGATTCAAAACTTTCTTCATATGTAAAAAAATATTATCAAAATTCAAAATCAGATATGAGTACTGTCTTTATGGAAAGAACTCTGTCAATGTGTACAAATACTGGCATGGTATCAATGATAAATATTCCAGTTTGGATGTTTATATCCAGTTTTGAAAAATTGAGATATTATTTACTAGATACTAGTACAATTTTAAATATGATTCATCCTGGTAGGGGGATTTTTGGATCAGATTTTGGAACGGTTACTTTTGTAATTTCTAAATATAACATCCATAATTATTGTGGCATGTATCGACGTTTATTTGAAAAACAAGGTGAAGTTAAAAATGTAGAGGAGAGAAGGAAATCTTTTGAACTAGGCGTTGGAAAATTTATATCTAAACAAGATAATTATAAAAAAATACCAGGGTGTCCGATTGCATATTGGGCTACATCAAATATTTATGATATATTTAAAAACAAAAATTTAAATGATGTAGCAGTTTTTAGAACGGGTATGAAAACAGGAGATAATGAAAGATTCTTGAGACTCTGGTTTGAAATATCAAATCTATTATTAAAAACCGATTCTAAAGATAATTTGGACGCAATCCAATCACATAAAAAATGGTTTCCATATAATAAAGGAGGACAATTTAGAAAGTGGTATGGAAATTTGGATTATGTAATGAATTTTTATAATGATGGATATGAATTCTTGAAAAATTATAAAATAGAAAAAAGACACATTCAAAATTTAAGTGAAGAATTGAGATTCAGACAATGTGTTACTTGGACTCTTTTGTCTTCATCTGCGACCGCATTTAGATTTCGTCCTCAAGGTAGTTTGTATGATATGAATGGCATGTGTTTTTTTCCTTCTAAAAACTTGTATTATTTCTTGGGGTATGTTAATTCAAAAGTGAGTTACGAATTACTTAAAATAATAGCACCTACATTAGCTTTTCAATTAGGAGATGTTGCAAAATTACCAGTAATAAAAGATGAAATTTGTAAAGTAGAAAATATTGTTATAAATAACATAAATTTGTCAAAATCAGATTGGGATTCCTTTGAGACATCATGGGATTTTAAAGTGCATCCTCTTGTAGAATTAAGATCAGCTGGTGCATCTGCATGGGGTGATAATGCTCCTTCTGCAAGAATATCATCTGCTTATAAAGATTGGAGTATGGCTTGTGAAGAGCGCTTTAATCAATTAAAAGCTAATGAAGAAGAATTAAATAGAATCTTTATTGATATCTATGGTTTACAGGATGAGTTAACTCCTGAAGTAGAGGATAAGGATGTTACTGTTCGTAAGGCTGATTTAGTTCGTGATATTAAATCATTTATATCTTATGCAGTTGGTTGTATGTTTTGTCGTTATTCTTTAGATGTTGAAGGATTGGCTTATGCTGGTGGTGAATGGGATGATAGTAAATATACTTCATTTATTCCTGATAAAGATGATATTATTCCAATTTGTGATGAAGAATATTTTGAGGATGATATTGTAAGTCGATTTGTAGAGTTTGTTAGTGTTGTTTATGGTTCTGATACTTTAGAAGAAAACTTGAAGTTTATAACAGATGCATTAGGTGGTAAGGGTACTCCTAGAGAAGTATTGCGTAATTATTTCTTAAATGATTTCTTTAAGGATCATTGTAATACGTATCAGGTAACTGGATCTGGTAAGCGTCCTATTTATTGGTTGTTTGATAGTGGTAAAAAGAATGGATTTAAAGCATTGGTTTATATTCATAGATATACACCTGATTTAATTGCTCGTATGAGAACTGGATATATCCATCCGCAACAGGCTCGTTATAGAACTCAGATTGAATTGTTACAAGAACAGATTGATTTGGCTGGTTCTACAAGTGAAAAGGTTAAATTGTCTAAACAATTAAAGAAGATTAATGAACAATTGTTAGAATTGAATAAGTATGAAGAAATTGTTCATCATTGGGCAGATAAAATGGAACCAATGGATTTGGATGATGGTGTTAAGGTAAACTATGCTAAATTTCAAGAATTGTTGGCTAAAATTAAATAAAAGTAATATTTATAAGAATGCTTGATAAAGATTAAACAGAATTAGATATTTAATTAATAATCCAAGAATTGAGGTTATTTGTTAAATGTAATTGTATAAATATAAAGGGTGAAAAGTGATAAAAAAACAGCATGTTGTGCCTAGAGCATATTTAAAGAGTTTCGAAAATGAAAATGGAAAGGTTTATGCTTTTAACTTATTAAGTAAAAAAACAAATGAGTTGAGTATTGAAAAAGTGTGTGCGCATAATTACACATATGAATTATCAAATAAAGAGGTAGATAATTCATTAGAAAAAGAAATATCTAAATTAGAATCGAATTATATGCCTGCAATACATAAAATAATTCGAGATGTGGAACATGGAAGAAAGGATAAACTATATATTGATAATAAAAGTTGCTTTATGTTTTTATTATTACAATATATACGTTCTGATTCTGGGCGTGTATTGATGGGTAGAGCATTAAAAAGTTTAAAACCTATGGATCATCACCTGGATTTAAATGAATTAAATGAATTGGATTATTACAATTGGCTATTTAAAACGTTATTTAAAAACAAAGGGTCTTTAGAAACATATTTAAATAATCAATATAAGTGTAAAAGACCTGTTATTAAAGTAGGTATAAGTAGGCAAAGAAATTTTTTAACATCGGATAATCCAGTAATTAATATATATATGGACGAAGAGAAATCCGGATTATATAAATTGGTTTTACCTATTTCTCCAAATATTTGTATATATTTTGTTAGTTTTAGTGAAAATGAATTTATACAAGATAAATGTTATACAAAACCATATGAAGTAAACGAAGAATTAGCGATTAAGTATAATCAAAGTGTTGTTAATGTAGCTAACTATTGGGTGGTTTCGAAAAATAAATTTGATGTAATTGATTATAATCTTATATTTAATCGTCGTACACGATAGTTATAAAATGATAACGTAGATATTAAAAAACTATGTTTTATTAAATAATGGTACTAAATTTGTTTTATAAAGACTTTTATAATATCTAGTTTATATAAACGTTAAGGAGTATTGACTATGGATAATGAAATACAAGAAGTTAAAAAAGAATTGCCTGAAGAGTATGTATATGATACGTATAGAGTAGTGCGTTCAAATGATCCTGACTTACATATCCCTTTTAAGGATGTTCTTAATAAAATACTAGATATAGTGGATGTAAAGAATATTTTGGATAATGTACAGGCTGGTACTGAGTATGTAGTTGAGATACCAGAAGAGTTTCAGAAACAATATGAATCTGGTGAGTTTTGGATTATGGAAAATGCTAAGACGGGTAAATTGTGGCCTACTTTGATGCAAAAGGGTGATAATGGAAGAAATAAGATTGTTACTCCATTAAGTATTAAAAAGGAATCTTTTGTGCAGGGAAATCCAATTCAGGATATGTCTAAACAACTTCAAATGGCCCAATTGCAAAGTTCAATAAAGGAACAAACGGAATTATTAGAGACTATTTGTAAATCGGTTAAGCATATTCAAAAGGGTCAAATGAACGATCGTATTGCTTTACTTGAGTCTGGTAAAAAACAAGTATATCTAGCTTTAAAACGTAGTGATGATGATCCAGGTAAAAGAATAGCAATTGAAAATGGGATTCATGACTTGATTAATGCTCAAGATAAGATTTATGAAGAATTGAAACTTCAAATTAATGAGTTTGATGCAATTCCTAAATCTAAGGCTCTTCAATTGGCTGAGGGCTTTATTCATATGGATTATTGGAATAAGAAGTCTGAGGAATATAATGAAATAGTGGATTTATTTAATTTATATAAAGAGTCTACGAAATATATTGCAGCAGCTCATTTATTGATAGAACAACCTCAAGTTATTGAATCAATTTATTCTGAGTCTGTTAATAAACTAAAAGAATTAGATTATACAAGTGTAATGTCAATTGAACATATGTATTCAGGTGATGATTATGATTTCATATTTAATAATGACATTCAATTGCTTGAAGAAGATAAAAAAGAGTGTTTAGAATTAAATACAAAATATGAAGGACTATCTATTGAGGTTAGTGGAGAACAATTATTGGAGGCTATTAATCATGAAAAAGAAACAAATGAAAGTGAATCCAAAGAAGCATGCGAAGAAAGCTAAACTCGTTAAGGGTGCAAAGGTTTTAGGTAGTATAGTAGTAACAGCAGGTTCAATTGGATTAGCAATTAGTAAGAATGTAGTTAAGAACAAAATGTAGGTTTGTAAACATAGATTAATATAACGAGTTGTATGTGAAAAAAAGATAAAGTTTTATGATGTAAGACTAGATAAGGAGGATTCGAAACTTATGGCGAATTTAAAATTTCAGAAATTAACTCCCGAAACAGATGCTGATATCAAAGTGTATGATGAAGCGTTCAGGTTTGTTTTTAAAAATGATGATATTAGAAATATTGCCATAAGTGGATCTTATGGATCTGGAAAAAGTTCATTAATTGAAACTTATAAATACTATCATCGTGATATTATTTTTAACACAATTTCTTTAACACATTTTATGGATGAATCTACTGTAGAAGAAAACGATAATGATGATGGAAGTAAGTGTGGTTTAGGTGTGAATGGAAGTAATATTATTTTAAATTTAGATAATGCAAAAACACCAAATGAAACCGAAGATAATTTACTTGAAGGTCAAATTATCAATCAGATTATTCAACAGATTGAACCTAAATTAATAAAAAAATCAATGTTTAAAATTAAAACAGATAAATGGGAGAAGTTAAAATTATTATTTTTTTCATTAATAATTGTGTCTTTTATACTCAGTATTTTAGGTTTGATAAATCAAAGCGTATTATCTATTATCTTTTCTACAAATCAAAACGTAGTAATTAAATCTTTAGTCTTTGTATTTGTGATTTGTTTATTTTTTATTGTTATTTATTTGGTTTCGTTACAAATCAACAAGAATATTTTAAAAAAAATAAATATAAAAGGTAATGAAATAGAGCTGTTATATGATAGTTCGTCGTATTTTAACAAATATTTAAATGAAATATTATATTTGCTTGAAAAGAATAATTGTGATAACTATATTTTTGAGGATATTGATAGATTTGATAATGTTGAAATATTTGAACAATTACGGGAATTAAATAAAATAATAAATTTACGTTTAAATAATATGAATACTCATCGCACCATACGTTTTTTCTATTTAATAAGAGGAGATCTGCTTCAAGCAAAGGATAACACTAAATTTTTTGATTTTGAGATACCAGTGATTCCAGTCATGAATAATTCAAATTCCTTTAATAAAATAAAAGAATGGATGGTAGAGGCTAAAATTGAAACAAAAATGGATATTAATTTCTTAAGAAGAGCATGCTTATACATAGATGATTTAAGACTTCTAAAGAATATTTTTAATGATTTTTTAATATATATATACCGACTTGAGGCTGTGTACAGTATTGAATCAAAACTGAATCTGGACTTTAATAAGATGTTTGCGATGATGATATATAAAAATATTTATCCAAAAGATTTTTCCGACCTTCATTATAATAAAGGATATGTTCATTATCTTTTTCAAAGTAAAAAAGAATGGATTAACATAGAATCTCAGAAATTGGAAAATGAAATATCTGATCTAGATATTAATAAACATGAGGAATATATACAAAAGAAGAATTTGATACAAGCAAAATATCGATTAAATAACATGAATCTTGCCGAAGTGATTGACGATGCTGATTTTATTGACTTCATTGAGGAAAGGTATAATTCATATAAAAATGTTTTTAGTAACTATTATTATGATCTTTTAAATTATTTAATTTCCAGTGGAAATATAGATGAGAATTACTTCGATTATATTTCATATTTTTATTCAAATGATATTACAAATAATGATAAGAAATTTTTAAGAAGTTTAACCGATTCTACGTCGTTAGAATATACATATAGCCTCGACAATCCAAAATTAGTTACTAGTTTTTTAAATGTTGCAGACTTTAGTAAAATAGCAATTTTAAATTTTTCTCTTCTAAATTATGTGAATAATGCCAATGTTAAATATACTGAGACAGCACTAGAATTGTTGAAAAGAGAACATGATGTGGAATTTTTAATTTCTTTTTTTGAATATGTGGATGACAAACAGCAAGCAATTGAATCAATTATTCATGTTTGGCCCGAATGTGCTAGTGAAGTTATAGAAAATATGAAAATAGAAGGAAATAGAAAAAGACTTTTTATTTTGTATCTATTATCTGTAGATGGGATTAGACATACACAAGTGTTAAATAAAAATGGCTCTTTAGAAAAATATTTAAAAGAGGAGAACAACCTATTTAATGAAATACCTGGTAATTTGAATATTGACCATATCGCAAAAGTTTTACATATGTTGCAAGTTAAAATTTGTAATATTGATTTTCAACAAATACAAGGCGATTTATCTAACTACATTTATAAAGATGATCTTTATTCATTAAATCTAAATAACATCAAAAGTGCTTTTAACACGTACTATTCAAATATTAATGGATTAAATTGCTTAACTGATATTTATACAGAAGATCAGCCTTTGACTAATTATGTAGATACAAATATTAATACTGTTATTAATTTGTTTAAAGATAATAACATGTCTTTTGAGGATAATGAAGAAACAGCAATTAAAGTTTTAAATCATGCAAAAATTAATGCTAATACACTGATTTATTATGCTGAACACATTAAGACCAAAATCCAAGAAATTGACAAAATCAAAAATGACGATTTATGGAAATATTTGGTAAAAAACAATTGTATTGAATACACAAGTCATAATATTTTGCTTTATATAAAAGAAAAAGAACTTGATGATGTAATATCTGAATTTATCAATTCTTCTAATATAGTAATTCAAGTGGATGATACTTTAACAAATGATGAAAAAGGTAAATTATTAGATGATTTACTTGTTAATAAAATTGTTTCGATAAACAAATTTGAAGAATTAATACAATCAATTAATATGATATATGAAGATTTCGATACTTCTGAAATAAGTTTTGATAAGATGAGATTGTTAATAGATAATAAAATTATTCGAATGGATAAAGGAAGTCTGCTTTTCTTAAGAGAAAATTATGATGTGGATCTTTTATTAAAATTTATCGATAAGAATATAGAAAATTATATAGTTTTAATGGGTTCAATTACTTCGAACAATATTGAAACAGAGCATGTACTTAAATCTGATATTGGGTTAGATTTAAAAATTAAGTTTATAAAAAATCTGAATGAAAAAATATTCGTACTTACGAAAGATTATAGCACAGAGATTATAACATTTGTTATAGAAACTGGCGATTATCTGGATTCAGATGAAGAGGCAGAACTACTTGAAAATTATTCTCAGTATCCAGAATATCAGGAATCAATTTTGTTACATGCTAAAAAGAATATCTCTGATATCATCTATAATGAGTTGAAAATAGATTCAAAACTGAAAAATCTATTGATAAAATCAAATATTTCAGATTCGTATAAATATAAATTGTTAGATGATTCTATAAAGGAAGAATCAATAGAAGATATTAAATCGAATTTACAAGCTTTAAATCTTAATGAGTTTATCAAGTTATTTGAAAAAAATAGAGTTCCTAAAATCGAACTTAATCCAAATAATAAAATTATATTACAAGCTTTATTAAATAAGGGATATATTCTTGATTTTAAAGCTAATAATGATGTTTATAGGGTGACTAAAAATCTTGGTTATTCGAGTAAATAGTATTTAGAAACTTTGATTTTTATCTAGAATAAGTTGTGTTATTAGCGTGTATATAAATTTTGATAGATGAATTCAATGGATAGTAATAGATTTGAATATAAAATTAATAACAAGTTTTTTTCATTTTACGTATATAAGTGAAATGTAAAAATGTAAATGGACTAAAATTATGGAGGAGATTGATGAAAGATATTGTTAAAAATGTTGACTTGCTATGCCCACTTTGTGGGAATAAATTGTTTGATAATTTAGATGTTGATTGTGATAATTTGTACGATGCTTCAGAAGAAGTGTGTTTTAAATGTGCTAATTGTGGTCGTGTATATACGGAATCACAATTGATAGAACATAATCAAGATGTTATAGATGAAAGCTTTGAAGATATAAAAGATGAAGCTTTAAAACAAATGGAAAAAGAGATAACAAAAATGTTTAAAAAATGAAAGTAATAGAATATGAATGTTGAACAAATTGGTGAATTAATTAAAGGTATTGTTATTTTATTTTATTCCAATTGCATCTTTCATTCTTTCTATATATTCGATATACCGTTCGAGTAAAGTATCCGCATTGGAACAAAAAGTTAATGAATATGATTTAAAATTAAAAAAGTACGAGTTAGAAAGAATTGAAGAGGCTAGTAAATTACAAGCAAGAATAGAAGCAAGAATTATACGAATAAGTAAATCTTCTCATAAAATAAGAATTAGTAATGTAGGAAATACTGATGCGTTTGATGTAGATTATTTTATACCGGAACAATACAACATTATTGTTATGAAGGATGATGGCGTAACTCCACTTGAAGTGTTAAAATCAGGTGAATCATTTGATTGCAATGTTGTGATACATATGGGCAGTAGTAAAAAATATGAGGTGACGACTACTTGGAAGGATATAGAAGGAAAAACCTATTCGAATACAGAGGTTAGGGTTAGAGATTAATTCGAATTAAACTGTCCTTTTGTTATATAATAAGTTTATGTAAATCAGTGTTTTAAAAGACATTCCAATGAATTGTTAAATTATAAGAACGAAAAAATTATAAATAGAAGGAGTGTCTTATGGATGAAAAACATTTTGATTTTTTAAAGAAGAAGTCGATAGATTCATTTCTATTGAGTATTGAGGTTTTTAATAAGCCTACTATTGATTATCGTTTGGAGGGATGTGTATTCTTTTTATGTAATGCGTGGGAATTGATGTTGAAGGCAAAGTTATTGAAGGATGGCAAATCAATTTATTATCCAAAATCTTCAAGAACGCTAAGTTTATCTGATTGTGCCAATAAACTAATGACTAATAAGAAGGATCCAGTTCGAATTAATTTGGAGATTATTACTGCTTTAAGAAATACGGCTACACATGATATTATTCCTGAACTAGAAATTATTTATTTGCCTTATTTGACATTTTGTGTAAAAGCATATGCTGATAAGTTATATTCTTATTTAAATGTGAATATTACCGAATATATAAAAAGTGATTTTTTAGCTTTATTTACTAATAACAGACATATTACGAATGAACAAATACTTTCTAAATATGGTGAAAATATGAATTCTATATTTGAAAAGAAATTATTGGATATTAATGAAATTGTTTCGAATAATTTAAATTGTGATATAGCTTATTCTGTAAATATTAATTTGGTTCGTGTTAACAATAAGAATAAAGCTGATTTTAGTTTTTATGCTTCAAATAATCCTAATGATAAAAATGTTCAGTATATTGATAGATATTTGGATTTAAATCAAACACATGGTTTAACATTCCACCAAATTACAAATGAAATTGATAGAAAATTAAAACAAGAAAAAATTTGTTTTATTCCATTACGAGAGCCAGTTAAAACAGAAAAGAACCCAGATCCAAATATTTTTACAACAGTTTGTTTAGATAAGCTGATAAAAAAATTGGATATTAAGAATAATTCTGAATTTTGCCAGGCAATAAAAAACGGAGAAACCGTTATCTATAAGTATTCTCCGAAATTGGTGGACTATATTATTGCCTTAATATTAGATGATTCTGAGGTTGTTATAAAGTGTAACAAAAAAAACTAACCCCAGGAGCAAAGGCATCTCGATCTACATCTTACTGGCACAGCCAGCCCAGCTTTATCCATCACAAGTTAGTTTCTATAGATATGATACTATGTTTTAGCTGATAAAGCTATAGTTTTTTGGATTTATTTAGGAGGTTAGGTGTGGCTATCTAAGATATAAAAAAAGAATTAGAGAAAAGATTCGCTAAACCTTTGGATGAATTTTATAAAAGAAAAATTATTAACATAGGTTTTACAGAATTAATTTACGTCTAAATGAATAAAAAAAATAAAATGTTTAGACGTAAAATTAGACGTAGAAGTATGGAATGTACTTTATATTTAAGTAATTTTACATCTAAATCAAAAAAAATAGACGTAATAGATGAATTTATAGGAGGTTCGGTATGGCTATCGAAGATATTAAAAAAGAATTAGAGAAAAGGTTTGCTGAACCTTTGGATGAATTTTATAAGAGAAGAATCATTTTCTGGAATGATGAAGATGGTGAGTTCTTAGATGAGATTGAATCACTGACTTTGTGTAATGCAAAAGTATTGGTATTAAAGGCTGGTCATTTGTTTTCTGCTAAACAGTTATTATCAAGTACTGATTTGGTATCTAATTATTTGGTGTATAATCCATTGGTTGTGGATCCAGAACATGATTGGTTTTTGGATATTAAGTTATATAGTGAAGAGTATCGTGCGGATAAGACTTCTCGTTTGATGCAGGAAATGCAGATTGTGAATACGGCTGAGCTTCGTCATGTAGTTAAGGATTTTAAGGGATTCTTTAATGCGGCAAGTCGTAGAAAGGCTATGGCTTCTTTTGATGGTTTTATTGATAAGAAGTCGACTTTATATATGTCTATTCTTTCGGTTATTTGTGGTGTGAAAGAAAGAGAGCCAGAACTTATTATTAAGTCAAGTTTACTGGCTGGTGCTGATTTAGAAAATACAGTGAAGATGGATTTATTGAAGTATGGTGCTAGTCCATTATTTTGGTCATTGGTTGAAAGTGTAACTGGATATCATGAATCTGAGAATATGGATGATTTAGTGAATCATGTTGTATTGAGCGCTGTATCTAGAACGATGTCGAGTGATGTATTATCTGGACTTGAATCCAAGTATTCGGATATACATAGTGGATTTTGTTATGACTTAGTGTTTAATTGGATTCATGGTCAAGATAAGAATTCTTTTAGAGGAATTGCTGAATTTGTAGAGAATAATTTATCTTTATTGGACCGTTTTAATCATTTTGAAATCAAAGATTTAGAAGATACGGATATTCTTCCAATTATTGATGAGGTCATTTTATCTAAATTGATGTATGCTGTTACGAAACGTAGTATGGATAATACTTCGATTATGAGTGTGATTGAAAAGCGTAGAACTTCAGCTTGGTATTATGATTATGATTATTTCTATGACGGTATTTATCAAGTGGCTTTAATGAATCAGTTCTATGATTCGCATTTGAATAGTTTCCATCATGTAGTTGCTAAAGAGATGTGGGATGCATATACAAGTGATTATTATGTAATGGACTCTTTATATCGTGAGTTCCATATCGCATTCTCAACTTGTCTTCAAAATCTACATCCTTCTTTGGATGATTCTTTCAAGGATTTGGCTGACTATGTTGAAAAAGAATATAAGAATTGGTATTTGGATAAATTAGCTTCAAATTGGAATACTGTGATTGAACAAGATCTTTCAAGTACTGGTAAGATTACTGGTCTTTTACAACAAACAGATTTCTATCAAGACGTTGTTCGTAATGTGGATGGTAAAGTGTTTGTGATTATTTCAGATGCGATGCGTTATGATGTTGCGTATGCCTTGGCTAAACAGTTAGAGGTAGAAACGACAGCGGATGTGGAAATCAGTGCACAACAGGGTATTTATCCTACAATTACGAAATATGGTATGGCTGCATTATTACCTCATAAAGATTTAAGTGTCGTTGAAAATAATGGTTCTACTAAAGTATTAGTGGATGCTCATTCAAGTGAAATGAGTGATCGTGATGGTATTTTGAAGTCTTATAGTGAAAATAGTGTGGCATTTAAATATAAAGATTTGATTTCTATGAAGCGTGATGAGCGTCGTGCTGCTGTTAAGGGTAAGGATATTATTTATATTTATCATGATACGATTGATGCTTCAAGTCATAATGATGAAACAACAGTGTTTAATGCTTGTTATAGTGCTAATCATGAAATTAAGAATTTAGTGAATATGATTTGTAGTGAATTAAATGGTTTGAATGTCATTATTACATCAGATCATGGCTTCTTATATACATACCAGGAATTAAATGAGTCAGATAAAATGGAGAGATCTTCATTTAAAAAGGATATTGTTGAACAAGGTCGTCGTTATGTAATTACAAATGATTTGGCAAACCCAGATTTCTTAATGCCAGTCAAAGGTATTTATAATGGTGCAAATCTATTAGGCTTTGCACCAAGAGAGAATATTCGTATTAAGTGTTATGGTGGAACTAAGTTTGTTCATGGTGGTACTAGCTTACAAGAAATGTGCGTTCCAATCATTAAATATAAGTATTTAAGAACAGGATATAAGGCTTATAGAATCAATAAGGATAAGTATGATACAAAACCTGTAAGTATTGCCTTGCTTTCTTCAAATCGAAAAATTAGTAATATGATCTTTAATTTGAGTTTCTATCAAAAAGAAGCTGTTAAAAATAGCTATGTACCATGTACTTATAATGTTTATATTACGGATGCTTCTGGTAATGAAGTGAGTGATGTACAAAAAATTATTGCGGATAAGACAAGTACAATTCCTAAGGACAGGGAATTTAAGTGTACGTTTAATTTAAAATCACAACAGTTTAGTAATACAGAAAAATATTATTTAGTGATTGTAGATAAGGATGGTAAACAAGTACCTATAAAAGAAGAAGTACAGATTGATATTGCCATGGCAATAGGTGATTTTGATTTCTTTGGTTTGGATGGTGAATGATAAATATGAATAATGATATGTTGACAACTATTATTGGCGGTGTCATAGGACTTGTTTCTGCTTTAAGTGGTGTATATTTTCAGAGATTTTTAGATCGAAGGGGTGAACTAAATATTTTTTATAAATTTTGTTATAGAAAAGAAAGATCTGTTTCATGGGGCTTTGAAACTGGTGTTAATAATATTAATTTATTTACAGTACCTATCGTTTTCGAATTTCAAAATACAACAAATGTTACTAAAGTTGTAAGAGATGTTAGTTTGCTACTTTATAAAGGGGATAGTTTTGTTTGTAAAATGGATCAGATGGATCATTTACACATAACTAGTAAAAAAGGCAATACCGTTACAAATGAGGAAGATTTATATTATGGTGCTGAAAAAGGGTCATATTCCTTTGTTATTGGACCAAGAAGTCTAGTTCATCATGAATGCGAATTCATATATAAAGCGCAAGATAGTGAATTGAAGAATTTAAAATTTGATACTTTAAAATTAAGATATTATGATGAAAAAAATAAAGAATATCTATTTTTGATTCGTAAAATTAATGATTGTTGGAACAAGAAATTATATCCGAATGATAAAGAATGGATATTAATCAAATAATCCAAGTAGAAGGGCTATATGCCCTTTATATGGAGTGTATGGTATAAGTTAGGTTTAAACCCTAACCATTCCATCAAACTAAAATCATAATTATAGGAGGTTCTTTATGACAGATAGAGAAGAGATAAAGGCAAAGTTACGTTCTAACTTTGATGGCAAAATAGTTCGAAAAGATTTAACAAAGAAAATTAAAGAGGGTGCCAATGTTCCTGTCTATGTGCTTGAGTTCCTTCTTGGTTGCAATTGACGGCTAATTCGGTGCACCCCTAGCGTTCATACCGGTTTCGAATGACGCTTGAAGCGGTGCAACATGACGTACTACCGGTGTAATAGGACCTCCTTAATGCTATAGTTTGACTGTA
>JABLTL010103184.1_pt1 | contig 21227 bp, 10 predicted proteins | sample 7160151 | NCBI WGS metagenome assembly JABLTL01 (sample SAMN14651223, study PRJNA627086) | human gut metagenome | isolation source: feces | host: Homo sapiens
AGATATAACAGAATGTGGCAATCGGAGAACTGTGACGTATGTGCGAATATATTATACTGGAGGATTTATTATATGGACAAGTACATTTTTGATGAATGCAACGGCTTATGGTATGAATTGCAGGGAGATTATTATATCCCTTGTCTGATACTTTCCGAAGAAGAAACGCAGCCTATCGGTTTATGGGGACGACGCCACAAAGAGTATCTAAAAGAGCATAAACACTACCTTTACACCACAATGCTGATAGAGGGTACGCTGAACTCTTACCTTGCCGATATTGATAGACAGGCGCAGGAGTGTTTACTCGTGCTGACGAAGCAGATTGCCGAGCAGGAAAATGTGACCGAACGACTGAAAGCCGATAATGCTATGTTGTGGGTGCAGAAAATGAATGAAATTCAGTCCAGAGTTAGGGAAATTATTTACAGCGAGATTATCTACGCATAGTAAGTAGGGATTGGGGGGGGCGGTAAGCCAGTATTAGGCTTATCGCCCTTGTCTGCTCGTAAGCAAAATGAAGAGATACCGTCAATGGCAGTGCTTTGACTGTTCATCGTGACCATTGACGGTATCTCTTGTTTTGCTATTTAAAAATATTTTGAAATAGTTATTGACAAACCAACGCTAAATTGATATAATCTATTTAAAGATTGTTTGAAATAGATTGGAGCGTGGTGGATTGGCTATAAATGAAGTGTTAGCTGCTTTAGCAGACGATACTCGTCGAAAAATTCTGCTAAAGTTACAGGAAGGGAAAATAAGCTCAGGCGATTTAGCTATTGCATTGGATATGACACCACAGGCATTGTCATATCATTTATCAAAGCTAAAAAAGGCAGACTTGATTTACGAAACTCGATATAAAAATTTTATTTACTATGAATTAAATTTATCTATTCTTGATGAAACAATTATGTGGATAAGTAATTTGCGTGGAGGTCAACAATGAAAAAGAAAAAAGTCATTTTTTACAGTCTTATGTTTTTACCATTGGCAGTTGTTCTGATTGCCTTACAATTCTTGCCAGAGCAAATTCCAGCTCATTATGATATGAATAATCAAGTAACACGTTGGGGCAGTAAATACGAAACATTAATTTTCCCTGTTATTACAATTTTATTTGGCTATTTTATGCTTGGTATGGCTAAATTTTCTGCAAAACAAGAAGAAAATGGAAGCAATAACGAAAATTTATGTATTGTGGCAGGAATTGTATCTCTTGCACTTTTTAACGCTATGACAGGCTATTTTTTGTATGCTGATTTCAATTCGATTGAAAATCTGTCTTCAATTGCACTTGATATTAACCAACTTTTATTTGGACTGCTTGGAGTTGCAATGATTATATTAGGTAACATTATGCCAAAACTACGAATGAACTCAGTTGTAGGATTGAGAACAGTATGGAGTATGAAAAATGAAACAACGTGGAAAAAGAGCCAACGCTTTGGCGGTATTTCATTTATTGTAGGCGGGGTTATTATAATCATAGTATGCTTTTTAACGAAAGGCGTTTCTTGTTTCTGGTGGACAATGGGCATCGTAGCAATTCTTTTGATTATTGACACCTACTATACCTACACATTATCCAAAAAATATTGATATAGTAATACGTGTTTATTGAAAACTTTTATATGTATTTATCAAACACCCTGCAAGATGTAAAAATCTTGCAGGGTGTTCTACTGTCAAAATATATGTAAGACCGCAAGGCAGGTCGCCCTGCGGTGATGTTTCCTATGTCGTGATTATCTGTCCCTGTCTTGGGATTTCTTTCTCTGCTTCGGCTGAGAGTTCTGTTTCCCCTCTTCCTGAAGCTGTCTGAGCCTGTTTCGCACACTTTGTCTTTCGGGCGGTCTGTTCTGTTTCTCGGCAGGTTTCTGTCCGTTCTTAACTGCCTGCTCCCATTCTGCAAGGTCTTGGTTATACTGTGTCACAATAGCCTCTGCTTTGCGGTAAGTTTTCATAAATGCCTGTACATCAGGATAACCGTCATCGGTCAGAATATCGGGGAGTTTATCCAGTTTTTCATCAAGTTCGGCTTCGATCTGCTGTATCTGTTTTTCCAGAGCTTTTCGTTCCTTACCCTTGAAAATACCCGTTGTTTCCGCAAGCTGCTGTCGCAGATTCGGGAGTGTGACCTCCTGTATCTTCTTGATTGCTTTCGCCTGTTTCTGTACCTTTAGCATAAGGGTCTGCATTGTGCGGAACTCGTCCATATCCATATTGAGGACTGGCTTGGGTGGCATATCCTTTTCACGGATGATGGCTTGCAGAAATTTCCGGAAAATGGCACCGCCGTAGTTATTGCCGTTGTTGCCGGAGATTTCGCCACCGTACATATTGAATATGCACTGCTGGTCATCCAGAGCGATGGCTCCGCCGCCGCCTTTGTCGGTGACTTTGCCGCCGGTGAGCTTGCCGCCGAACATATCCAGCGTGCTGGTATAAAGGTAAATGCAGGCACCGCCCCAGACACTCTGCGTCGCGCCCTTAAAGGTGCCGCCACCCTGACAGTCGCAGAGAACAAGTCGACCGCCGTTTTCGACCTGGATTTTAGCAGTATTGTTGCTGGAAAGCGTCTTGCCGTTCAGGCACAGGTAAAGGGTTTTGCCGTCCACCGTCAAATGACCGCCGATGGTGGCGTTGCCTGTCAGATAGACGTAGGCGGTATTGTTCGTATACGAAATGCCGTCCGTGCCGTTCCACGGCTGATAGGCCACGTCGGAATGGCTGGTATGATCCCCCGCCGTGACGCTGCCTCCGCAGATGCAGTGCTTGTGCTCATCTGCCAGCAGGGCGATGCCCGTTTCATTGGACTGCACCGCAGGTCCCCCCTGCGCCGCAGACTCCTGTTGCTGCTCCGGCTGTTCCGCCGGTTTCGCTTCCGGCTGTTCCTCCGGCTGCTCCGGGGTTTCCTCCGGCTGCTCCTGCTGGCCCTCCTGCTTCTCCTCCTGCTGGGTGGGCTGCTCCACAGGGGCCGCCGCGCCGCCCTCTTCCGTGGCGAAGACCGCCGTGGGCAAAAGGGTCAGTGCCATACACAGTGCCAATAGAATGGCCGCCGCTCTCTTTCTCATAGTCGTTCCTCCCTTGTATCGTTACTGGTTCTCCACATTGTGTTCCTGCTTGTCATGGCACACCTGCCAATAGCGTTTTTTATTATACCATACTTCTTTCCCGAACGCAAGCAACGTTTGCCAAGCTCTTTCATTTTGCCCTTTTCTTTGGAACATTTTTCCTTCATAGGGCGTTTTATAGAAAAGTATCTTCCCCAAATATGGTAGTTCCTCGACAAAAACGCCCAATTTTTTGTGTTTTTTTCGCGTTTTTTATAGACAAGCCCGTTTGCGGATGCTATACTTTCTTTTGAATAACATTATGTAAAGCGGTAGAAAGGCATTCTTCCCTCTCCCGGCTTTGCATTGTCCGTGTATTCTGAACGGAGAGTGAGGAAAACAGCATGAAACTGTTACGAAGAAGCACCGCCCTGCTGCTGAGCTGCGCCATCGTTCTGGGACTGGTGGCAAGCGGATTCCTTATCCGCGCGATCGCCGACACGGCCATGCAGTGGTACAACGCCGATTACGACGCGCTGAGCCGCTTCTACGAGATCGGCGCGTCCTATGACCCCGGCATCATCGCCACCACCCCCGGCGATCCCGGCGGAAAATCCTACGGCATGTACATGTTCGCCAGCAATGCGGGCGTTCCCCACGACTTCGCCGAGTGGTGCAAGAAGAGCGACAAGAGCGTTTACCGCGATATCGGCGATGCGCTGGACAGCGCCTATCACCGTATTTCCGACGGCTACGGCTCCTACTTTGATGACACGTGGGAGGACATGGCCAACACCTACAAGGGCACCTTCGGTCAGGCCCAGTACGACTACACCAAGGACAAGTTCTATAATAAGGTGGTCTCGCTGGTGGAGAACAAGGTGGACGGCTTCGATATCGAAGAATACTCCGTGGCGCTGAAAAACGTGTTCTGGAGCCGGGCCGTGCAGCATGGCCCCACCGACGCCTGCTCCCTCATCAAGCGCGCCTTTGACTCGCTGGGCGGCTTCGCCAACCAGCCGGAGGGCGATCTGATCTCAGCCATCTACGCGGTATCCGGCCGTCTGGTCACGGCGGAGGAGCTGCGCAGCGAGGGGAAATCCGGCGCTGCCATGTCCGGCGACACCGCCAATAAATACGGTACCTCCGGTCTGATCCTGCGGTACTTCTACGGCAGCTCCGGCGACGTGCAGATGGGCGTTTACCGCCGCCTGGGCGTGAACGAGCCGGCCGATGCGCTGGTGATGCTGATGAACAACGGCTACGAGGACGCACCGAAGGCCGACGGCAATTATCAGCTGCTGCTGAACAGCGTCGACCAGAAGTACGCCGTGTCCGCCGCAGGCGGCAGCGCCAAGCTGGACGTCCGCTCCGCCGAGGGAACGGATCAGGTCTTCACCCTGAACTACTTCGCCGGCGGGTTCTACACCATCAGCACGCAGGTGGACGGCAAGACCCTGCGGCTGAGTGCCGACAAGAGCACCGTTTCCCTGTCCTCTCCCTCCATCTCCGACGGGCAGAAGTGGGAGCTGACCCAGGGCAAGAGTGCCTATACGCTGAAAAATGTGAAAACAGGTACATATCTCAGCTATGAAAATGATACGCTGGTGATGGCGGTCTCCTCCGAGGAGAGCACCGCAGCCGAGTGGCAGCCGGTGGCCGTGGCCAACAGCGCCGACGACTGGACGCTGCGGGGCGTGATCTATCCCACCAAGGACAATATTCTGGTGGCCAAGAACTCCTCCTTCCCCGTTCGCGGTGTGATCTCCTGCTCCTCTCCCATCACCTCCGTCAACATCACCATCGCCAAGGAGAGCGGCGCGGCGGTCATCAGCAAGAACGCCTCGCCCAACGCAATGTCCTACGACCTGAAGAAGCTGGACGATTCCGTGGCCTACAGCTCACTGGCCGCCGGTAACTACACCTTCACGCTGACAGCGGTGTCCAACAGCAAGAGCTTTGAGCTGGCCAAGTCCAGCTTCACCGTCCGCAGCAACAGCGGTCAGGCCCACGACGACGAGACCTTCACCATCACCTTCGATCCCAACGGCGGCACGCTGAACGGCAGCAAGACCAAGACCGTCTCGCTGGGTGATATCGTTTACGGCAAGCTGCCCACTGCCTCCAAGACGGGCTACTCCTTCATCGGCTGGTTCACCGAGAATGAGGGCGGCGAGCAGATCTCCTCCGCCACCAAGATCATTGCCTCCGACCTGACGCTGTACGCCCAGTACGCGGATGTGTACACCTACACCTTCCTTGACGCCGACGGCGATATCTTCAAGCGGGGCACCGTGGCCGAGGGTGAGCTGATCCCCATGCCGGAGACCTCCCCCACCAAGGCGCCTGACGGCCAGTATACCTATAAGTTCAGCCACTGGGAGGGCTATACCGAGGGCAAGACCGTGATGGAGGCCAAGGACATGACCTTCAAGCCGGTGTTTACCGCCACAAAGGTAACGGAGCTGCCCGATAACATCTCCGGCTACTGGACGGGTCTGACACCCGGCAGCACCGTGGAGCAGCTGGGCAAGAACGCCAGGGTCTACGACGGCAAGACCGAAGTGACCAGCGGCACTCTCAGCACCGGCATGACCGCCGTGGTGGGCAATAAGTCCTACACGCTGGTGGTAACGGGCGACGTGAACGGCGACGGTAAGATCACCCTGACCGACGTGGTGGCGCTGCAGTCCCACGTGCTGGACAAGAAGACGCTGGAGGGCGCTTACCGCGAGGCCGCCGACCTGAACGGCGACGGCTATGTCACCCTGACCGATGTGGTCAAGGCGGCCCGCGTCATCATCGGCAAGGATACCATCGGTTGATAAGAGGATAACGCCATGAAACACAATACCTCTTCCCTTTTCAAGCTGCTGCTGACGTTGGTGCTGATCGTCGCGGCGCTGCTGCCCCAACGGGCAGAGGCGGCCTCGTCCTCTCTGTCCGGCGACAGCACCGTACAGGCCGGCAGCACCGTCACGCTGACGCTCAGCATTTCCGGCAGCAACGTCATGGGCATCGAGGCCACGCTGGAGTATGACAGCAACACGCTGGAGTTCACCAACTACGATCAGAAGATCAGCGGCTGGACCATGGACTACAACAGCAACCACTTCCTGCTGTACGGCGTCAGCAACCCCATCAATTCCAGCACCGGCGTGCTGACCGTCACCTTCCGGGTAAAGAGCGGACTGGCCAGCGGCACCACATTGACCGCCGGGTTCAAAAACATTGCCGTCTCCGACGGCAGCAAGGATGAGACCGTCAGCGGCGCGTCCTGGACGGGTTCGGTGGCGACCCCGCCCAGCAGCAACTGCGACCTCAGCTCCCTCACCTGCTCCAACGCCACCCTCAGCCCCGCGTTCAACAAATCCACCACCAATTACACCGCCACGGTGCCCTACGCGGTGGAATCCCTGAACCTTAGCTATAAGGCGGCGGACGGCTCGGCCCGTGTGTCCGTCAGCGGCAATACGCTGGTGGTGGGCAGCAATACCATCACCGTTACCTGCACCGCCGCCACCGGCGCCAAAAAGAACTACACCATCACCGTCACCCGTGAGCAGGATCCCAACTACAAGCCCAGCACCGACGCGCTGCTGAAGGAGCTGACGCTGGATGTGGGCTATCTCAGCCCCACCTTCTCCGGCGCGGTGACGGAATACGTGGCCTACGTCCCCTACGAGACCCGGTCGGCGACGCTTTCCGGCGCGGCAAAGGACGAAAAGGCCCTGAAGGTCACCGAGGCCACCATGCAGCTGTCTCAGGAGGGGGACAATGTGATGACCGTCACCTGCACAGCAGAGGACGGCACCACCTCCAAGACCTATACCGTCCATGTGTACCGCATGCCCAAGTACGAGGGCATCATCCCCACCATGACGATCGTCGATCCCAACACGCCGCCCGAGCCGCCTACCTATTCCATCCCCATGACGGTAACGCTGCCGTTGGTGGGTGAGATGGCTACCTCCACCGCCGCCATCATCGGTGCGGCGCTGCTGGTCGTCATTCTGCTGCTGGTGGGCTTCCTGCTGGGCCGTATCGGCCACAATGGCGGCGGATATGACGATGACGGCGACAGCGGCGATGACGATGACCGTCCGCCCCAGCCGCCCCGCCCCGACCGTAACGCCGCAGCCCAGAACCGTGCGCCGCAGCAGAGCCGCCGCCCAGAGCCGGTCGGCAATGTGCCGCAGGACACGCTGGTGATCCTCGCTGTCACGGGGCGTCATGGTGGCCCAGTAGTAGAGGGGAGCGCCCGCCGCCAGATGGCGGCACAGGCGCTGGGCGGCGGTGCTTTTGCCGCTCTTGCTGCCGCCGATCAGTAAAATTCTCATACCTTTTCCACCGTAAAGCTGTCGCCGGAGCGGATGGGCTCCAGATAGTCGTCCTGAATGGCGGCCTCGGCGAAGGTGGCCATGTTCTTCATTACGCCGCAGGCACCCTCCAGCACCCGGAACAGCAGGGGACATCCGCTGCCCTCGCCCAAGCGCATATCCAGCGCAAGGCAGGGCGTCAGGCCCAGCGCCTGGGCCGCCCTGGCGTAGCCCAGCTCGTAGGACTGGTGGGACAGGAACAGGTAATTCGCCGCGGCGGGGCACAGATGCACGGCGCACAGAGCGGCGACGACGGAGATGTAGCCGTCCACGGCGGCGGCGATCCCCTCGTGGGCGCAGCCCAGAAACGCGCCGGTCATGGCGGCGATGTCCAGCCCGCCCACCTTGTGGAGCACGTCCAGCACGTCGTTTTTGTCGGGACGGTGCAGCGCCAGGGCGCGGCGCAGCACCTGCTTCTTCCGGTCAAAGCCCTCGTCGGTGAGGCCGCCGCCCCGGCCGGTGACAGTCTCCACTGCCGCGTCCAGCAGCACCGAGAGCACGGCGGCGCTGGTGGTGGTGTTGCCGATGCCCATTTCGCCGATGCCCAGCACCGAAATACCGTCGGCTTTCGCCTGCGCGGCGGCCTCCATGCCCACCGCCAGCGCCTGAAGCGCTTCGGCACGGGTCATGGCGGGCTCCGCCGCCATGTTGGCGGTGCCATAGCGCACCTTGCGGTTCACCACGGCGGGGCAGGGCACGTCCACGGCGATGCCCACATCGTACACCGTCACGTCATCGCCGAAGGTCTGGGCCAGCGCCGACATGCCGGTTTTGCGGCGGGTCATGTTCACCGCCTGCTGCACCGTGACGGACTGGGGCGCGCAGGACACGCCCTCCGCCACCACGCCGTTGTCGGCGGCGAACACCGCCACACGGCACTTTTTCACCTCCGGGCAGACCTGGCCGGTGACGCCCGCCATGCGGACAGCCATGTCCTCCAGCTTGCCCAGACTTCCCGGTGGCTTGGCCAACTCCGCCTGACGGCGGCGAGCGGCGGTCATGGCGGCTTCATCCGCCGGGCGGATGGCCGCGATATAGGCTTGCAGTTCCTGTTCTGTCATCGTGTGATCTCCCCCAGATAGCCCTGCGCCGCCAGCCAGTCAAGAGACGGGGCGCAGTTCATGTTTTCGATGGTAAAGGTGGCGGCGGGGCACTGGGTCAGCAACGCGTCCAGCACCTGCTCCATGGGGATATTGCCCTCGCCCAGCGGGTTGTGCAGATCCCATTCGCCGAAGTTGTTGTGGATATGGACGTGCCGCAGCCATGGGGACAGAGGGGCAATCCAGTCCAGGGGCGGCGTCTTGCTGACGGTGGTGTTGGCGTGGCCCACGTCAAGGCACACCCCCAGCCGGGGATCGTTTACGCCCTCCATGATGGCCGCCAGCATATCCGGGCCGTCGTCCATGACGTTTTCCAGCGCGATGGTCATGTCCCGGGGCACCTCCGGCAGAAAGTCCCGCCAGAAGCGCACCGACTGCTCCACAAACCACTCCGGAAAGTAGACGAAGGGGACATACCCGTCGTGGATAACGATGCGGCGGATCCCCAGCCGCCGGGCCATGGCGATGGTCTGGCGGTAGCGCTTCACCGCGATGTCCCGCACCAGCGGGTCGATGGCGCAGGGATGCAGCTCGGCAAAGGGCGCGTGGAGCCACAGGCGGGCAATATCCACCGTTTCCGCTTCCGCAGCGGACACGGCGGCGCTGTCCTCCAGCGCTGCCGCCATGCAGAAGGCCGTGACCTCGAAGCCCAGAGCATAGCGGCGGGCCAGCTGGGCAGCGGCGCTGTCGATGCCGGACAGATGGAGTTTTTCGCGCAGATGGGCGCGTTTCATGGGCAACACCTCTTTTCTGACAGTATAGCATGGTCGGGGGAAAAAGGAAAGCGGTACGTTTTGGCGTACCGCTTTCCTGTGGTTATTCCCCGCCGGCGGCGTAGCCGCCGCCTACGTCCTCGCCCAGATCGCAGGTATAGACCCAGCAGATCACATCGCCGTCCTGCAAGGTGTAGCCGGAGCAGCCGTAGTTGGGGAATTCCCCGTTGACGCTGTACATCCAGCCGGACAGCTTGCCGCAGTCGAACTCGTAGAGATTGGCGATGCCCTCGATATAGGCGGTTTTATACAGGGGCGACCAGCTGGACTCCATGGAGATGCCGTTCTCCCGGCACAGGCGCTGGAGCAGGTCGAAGGCCGTCTCCCCCTCGGTGAAGGAGAGCTCCGTCTCCGGCAGGATCACGCCGTCATCGGGCACGAAGTCCGCCTTGGCGGCGTTGAGCTGGTCAAGATTGTCCAGAATGGTGGCGCAGGAGATGGAAACGGTGCAGCTGCCTGCCGTCTCTGTTTCGGCAGGGGAACCGCCGCAGGCGGTCAGCAGAGCAAGGCACAGCAGCCAGCACAAAAGGGCCGCGCTCCATGGGGTACGGTGTTTCATAGGTCGCCTCCGATGGAAGGGAGCGGCAAAGCCGCTCCCTCCGGTTGGGTTTTCAGGGATTTTGGGGAAATTACGCGTCCTGACGGCGCTTTCTGGCCAGCAGCGCCAGCGCGGCGGCGGACACCACCACGCCGCCCAGCCACAGGGTCAGGTGGCTGTTGTCGGCGGTGTTGCCGGACTTGACGTTCTTGCCGTCGGTCTTGCTGTCGGTCTTGCCGTCGGCGGAATCGCTGGTGGAGCCGTCGTTGGCGTTCTGCTTATCCCGCAGCTGCTGATAGCGCTTTTCGGCGGCCAGCAGGGTGTTGTAGTTGGTGACCTGCGCCTTCAGCTCGTCGTCCAGCGCGTCGTAAGCGGCGCGGGCGGCGGTGATCTTGGCCTTGCTGTCCTTGTCCAGCTTCACCTTGCCGATGGCGTCGATCTTGGCGATCACATCGTCCACGGCGGCCTTGTCGGCGGCTTCCTTCTTCAGCTGGGCCAGCTTGGCCTCGGCGTCGGTCAGGATATCCAGCTTGCTGACCAGCGCCTTCTGGGCGTCGGTCAGGGCGTCGTAAGCGGTGCGGGCAGCGTCGATCTTGGCCTTGCAGTCGTCGGTCAGGGTCACGTCGCCGATGGCGTCGATCAGGTCGTCAACCGCCTTGGCGGCGGCCTTGTCGGCGATCTCCTGTGCGCGAACGGCCAGATCGGCCAGCATCTGGGGATTGAAGGGGTTCTTGTTGGCTTCAATGGCGGCCTTCATCTCGGCAACGGTCTTGGCGGTACCCAGACCGGTGACGCCGTACTTGGGGCTTTCCTTGCTGACGGTGCCGTCCAGATAGAAGCAGTTCACATAGTGTGCCGCGGTCTTATCGGGGGACAGGCCGCCCAGATAGGAGGCAGTGCCGCTGGTGCCGGTAACATCACCGATGCTGTAGCAGTTGGTCAGGGTCGCGCCATTCGTGTTGCTGAAGCCGGAGCCGCAGATACCACCCAGATAGCACTCGTTTTTGGAAGTGGTGGTGATATTGCCGCTGGCGTAGCAGTTGGTGATGATCGAGCCACCCGCGGTATAGCCCGCGATGCCGCCTGCGTGCTTATTGCTGGTGACGTTCACGGCGCTCCAGCACTGGGTAATGGATGCCTTGTCGTACATATAGCCCACGATGCCGCCCGCCTTCGCAATTCTAGTATTGTTGGTGCAGGTCACGCTGCCGGTGATGCCCAGCCCCGTGACGGAGGCGCCGCCCTGCAGATAACTGATCAGGCCCAGAGTATTGCTGGTGCTGTTGATGTACAGGTTGCGGATAACGTGACCCTGTCCATCGAAGGTACCGTAGAACTTCTTCAGCGGTGTCCAATCATAGCCCGCCAGCTCGATATCGGCGGTGAGCTTGGCGCTGCTTTTACCGTCCGTGGCGGCGAACCATGCCAGCTCCGCAGCGGTGCCGATCAGATACACGCCGTTGCCGTCCTTCTTGGGCTCGGTCTTGGTCTTGCCGTCCCAAGCGTTTTCACCGACCTTGGGCAGAACGGCGGTCTTGACAGTCAGGACGCCGTCCTTCACATTGGCGGCGTCAGCGCTGCCCAGAGAGAAGGAGCCGCGGGTGACAACATAGCCGTTCTTGGACAGGGTATAGGTATAAACGCCATAGCCCAGGGTGTAGGTGCCGTTTTCGTTGGGGGTAATCGGGGTCTTGCCATCGCGGCCCAGCAGGGTGACGGTCACGCCGTCCACGGCCTTGCCGTTTTCATCGGTGATGTTCAGCTTGGTCTTATAGGTGACCTTCTGATACACCGTAACCACCGCGTCAGCATAGTGGTTCATGTAATAGTTGACGGTCACAGCATTGAAGTTAGTGCCCACGCCGGTATCGGTCATGCTATACAGGAAAGCGAAGGGGTTGGCAGCAGCATACATGCTGCCGTAGGTATAGCCGTTGGTAAGGGTGTACTGCGCGGTGGCCGCGCCATCGGCGAAGGTCACATCCTCTGGGATGGTGACGGTGACGGTGGCGTTGTCCATCTTCTGGTACTGGCCCAGCGTACCCTCGTACTTGGTCTCACCGGCGAAATAGGTGGGCTTGAAGATAGTGGGATTGAAGATGCCGGAGATCTTGTTGACGGCGCGGTACATGCCGTCAAAGCTCAGCTTCACCTGATCGCCGGGCATGATATTCTCGCCGGGGTTGGAGACATTCTCAGCGGTGATGGTGACCTTGGCCACGCGCACCAGACGGTAGCTGACGCCGGTGGAGTCGGTCATCTTGAGGATAACGGTGCCGCCCTTGCCGTTGCCGATGGTGTTGAAGCCAGCCAGAGGAACGGCGTAATTGCCGTCAGCGTCGGCGGAAACGGACTGGAAGCCGGAAACGGTGGTCTTCATGCTGTTGTCGGTGGCAGCCAGCGCGTATTCCACCTTCACGCTGCCGGTGGCGTTGACAGTGAAGTCCAACGCAGGGTTCGTCTCACTGGTTTCATAGAACCATGTGTCGTAGTTATAGTCCCAATCCTCGGAGCGGGTAGTGGTGACGCCGGAAGCCATGTTGTACTTCACCTTCGCGTCGGCGGTGCCGTGGGTCACGCCGGTACCGCCCACCACGATGACGCCCACACGCTCAGGGCTAGTGGCGGGGAACAGGCCGCCGTGGCTGCCGTGATTGCTGGGGTTCACGTCCACGCTGTCATAGTAGACGGCGATGATGGAATCCTGCGTACCGGGGGTAACGTCCGCCCAGTTGGCGGTGGCGTTACCGCCGTTAACGGGGCTGATCGCAGCATCGCCGATCAGGGTGTTCCAGTGGAAGTCAGGCTCCACCATGATGTTGCCCGCGTCGGAGTTGATGAGCTGCCAGTGACGGTAGGCGCGGATACGGGTAGTGCCGGTAATGGCTTCGTAGCCGCTGGGGTCCAGATTGACCTGTAGGTCGGCCTCGTCACGGTTGATGGTCTGAGTACCCAGATTGCTGAAATCGTGAGAAACGCGATCCGTGGCGGCGCTCTCGGCAAAGGAGACGGTCAGCTTGCCGCTCTCGCTCTGGCTGGCCAGCCAGCCCGCCTGGGTCACATGGGTATCGTCGCTGAGACGCCAGGTGTAGTTGCCATTGCTCTTGGAGATGAAATACTGGGCGGTCTTGGTCTTGCCGTCCTCGCTGGTCGTCCACTCCGTCGTAGGCTCTACCTCAGTGGTGTTGAAGTTGTTCCACTGGAAGTACAGGCCGAAGGTGGCGTCGGCGGGAACGGTGACATCCAGCGTAATGCCGGTGTTGATGGTCAGCACTTTTGCAGTAGCCGCTCTGTAGCTGGCAGTGAAGGTCTGGTTGATGTTCTGGGTGAAAATGTAGCCTTCGATATCGGGATAGGCGTAAGTGTTGTACAGGCAGGCGTTGCCGGCCGCGTACAGCATGGTGGGGTAGTACGTATAGTTATCTTTGATATAGGGGTCGCCCATGGCCGCGTCGCACTTCATGATGGGGCAGGTCACGCGGACATGGTACTCCTCAGCAGTGAAATAGGTGTTGTCGGCCTTTTTGCTGTTGGTATAGAAGGAGTTGCACTGGAGATAGATCTTGTTGCCGCCGCCTGCGCCGCCGTCTACGTTCTTGTCGGTGGGCAGGTTCAGCGTCATACCGCCCAGCGCCACGGTGTAGTTGCCGTCAGCGTCCTTGGCAAAGGCACGGTAGGCATAGCGTCCGGCCGTCAGCTTGGCGTAGAACATCTGATATTTGGTGCTGTCCAGCTTGCCCATGGCGGGGTCATACTCCTCCTCGCCCTCAGGCAGGGTATCGGTGAAGTTGCTGTACAGGAACACGTCCTTGAGCTCGTCGCCCAGCACCTCGTTGCCGTCGGCGTCCTTGGTGGCGTTATACAGCTTGATGACGGGATAGCCGCCGGTGTAGTCCTTGCCCACGAAGAAGCTGAACTCCATGGTGGGGTTATCCTCCACGGTCAGGGTCAGCGTCCAGGTATGGGTGGAGAAGTTCTCGCCGTCGAAGGAGGCATAGAAGCGGTAGATATACGTGCCCGCCACAGTCTCGGTGAGCTGGATCAGGGTGCCGCCGAAGAGAGCCTTCTCGAACTTCTGCTTGGCGCCCCAGCTCTGGCCGTTGTCGGCGGAGCGCTCATAATAGTAGTTCTCGTAGGTGAGGCCCTCGCCGTCAAAGATCTTGCCCGCCTGCAGGTCGCTGAGCAGATAGGCGGTGCCGGTCTGGACGGTGGCGCTGGCGGTGGGGGACACGCCGTCCTTCAGCTTGGGAACAGCCACAGCGGGTGGCGTGACCTCGCCCTCGGCGGGCACAGGCTCGGCGTTCGCGTCGCCGTTGGCGGGAGCGGGGGTCTCGTCGCTCTTATCCGCGTTGGCGGGGGTGGTCTGGCCCTCGTCGGGGGTGACGGGGGTGGTGGGTTGGTCATTGCCGTCGGTTGTGACGACAGTGGGGGTAACTTCCTCCGCGAACGCCGCCACGGACAGGTTGCCCATCAGGGACAGCACCATGGTCAGCGCCAGCAGCAGAGAAAGCAGCCGTTTGCTTGTTTTCATGTGTTTTTGGTTCCTTTCTATGATTTTTCTCTATATAAAGCCTTTCGGCAGAAAGCACTCCGAGGAAAGCTCCCGCCGAAATCGTCATCGCCGACTTGGCAGCGTCCCGGTGCAGGCAGGAGCTTTTCCGGACGGCCCTGGGCGTATCTGACTGATCCCAAATTGGGTTTCACAGTGACCTGTTCGCGGGGATTTGCACCCCATTCCGCCTCCGGCGCAGTGCGCCGGGCGGGCCGTCCGGTATGCAGTTTTGGATGGCTGTCAGCTCACGCGGAGGCGAGCGGTGGCCGGGGCAAGGCGGGCGGCGTCGCTGCCCGCGTTGGGGTCGAGCGCCAGCAGGTAGTAGGTACCGGGTTTCTCGTTGACGACGTACTGGAAAGCATCGCCGCTCTCGTCTGCCGGGATCTCCGTCAGCTGCGTCCATTGATCGTCGTAGAGGTAGACCGTCATGCCCGCGATAGACTGGAAGCTCTCGCTGCCGCCGTCGGCCACGGATTTGGTTTCGTACTTCCGGGTGTTGAAGGTCAGCGTTTCTCCGGCCTTGACGGTGTATTCGTCCTTGTCAAAGCAGGTGAACGCGCCGCCGTCGCTCCAGAAGTTCCAGTCGCTGAACAGTGCCACGTCAATGGTATCGCCGTTGCTCAGCAGAATGTAGTCCGCCGTGGCGCCCCAACCTGGCCCCATCAGGGGATATACGTGGTTGCGGTAGTACATGAGGTTTTCATCGTGGCCCCAGAAGTTCCGCATGTACATGCTGGTGGCGGAGCCGCTGATGGTCAGCGCCGGGCCGGGCCAGCTGGCCGTCTGCTTTCCCAGAATGTCATATACCGCTCGGTATCTGTCGTTCTGGCCGTCGACCACCTTTTTCGTGCCGGAGGTTACTTCCTCCGGGGTATAGCCCTTGCAGTACACGCCCAGCAGATACAGATACAGGTGCAGAACGGTAGGCCGCTCCACCACCACATTGTCGATATAGCTGCCGCCGCCTTGGCCGTTTTCGGTGTGGTAACGGTAGAACTCCGCAAGCCCCTGATTCTCCAGATCGAAGTAGGGCACCTCCACCTCCAGATGGGCTATGGGGGTACCGTCGACGCCGTAGATGGGTACGCCGTCGTTGGAAACGGTGACGTAGACGGTCACGCTGTCGGCATTCTCCTCGTCATAGTCGTACTGGCCGGGGTCTCCGGCGGCGCTCTTTGTAACGGTAACCGTCAGGTGATAGACTGCCTGCACCGCGCTGTCGGCGCCGCACACGGCGGTGATGGTCAGGAGATAGTCGCCTGTCTTGCTGTTGGTGAAGGACAGGTAATCGCCCTTATCGTCCGCGGCCATCTTGGTGTGCTCGCTCAGTCCCTCGCCGGACAGCGTGTAGGTAACGCGGTCCGGGCAGGTGTCGAACACATCGCTCATGTACAGGGTATACATCCCGCCCTGCTCCACCTGCGCCGTTTCGGGCGCGGTGCTTTTTACGGTGATGGCGTGGCGGGGAACGGGCCACTGGCCCTCGGTCAGATAGCCGTACAGCGCCGCTGCGTCCGCGATATCCTGCTTGCCGTCGCCGTTGACGTCCAGCCGGGCGAGGGTGGCGGGGTCGGTGATGGTGTTCTTATCGCAGCAGTACTCATACAGGTATTGCAGGTCGTACACGTCCACCGCGCCGTCGCCGTTGATATCGCCCTTCACGGCGGCTCTGGCCGGGGCGGAGGACAGAGAGGCGGTCACGCCCTTCAGGGCGGTACGGTCAACGGCTCCGGCGCTGGACGCGCTGCCCAGCAGTCTGGCCGTTCCGCCGCCGCTGGCAGCCATCGTCTGAGGGACGGCTGCGGAGGTATCGCTCTCCGGCCAGCTGCCCTGCGTCAGAAAATCGTACAGCGCCGCCACGTCCGAGATGTTCGTCAGGCCGTCGCCGTTGACGTCCAGCCGGGCGAGGGTGGCCCTGTCGGTGATGGTGCTGTTGTCGCAGCAGTACTCATACAGGTATTGCAGGTCATACACATCCACCGCGCCGTCGCCGTTGATATCGCCCCGGTCATAGGTCTTGCCGGTGACGGAGATGGGAATGTCGGTCTTGGCCGCCCGGATCACAGGCTCGCCGTCCGCGCCGCTCTGGTACATGACGGGCACGTAGGTCAGCTCAAAGTAGCCGTCGTCCGCTGCGGTGAGGGTATCGCTGTAGGTGAAATATTCCACCTTGACGCCGTTGATGGTGCGGCTGACCGGCAGAACGCGGCTCTCGCCGTTGGTGTAATAGACGGTCAGCTCCATGCCGGTGGGGTCGAAGGCCTCGCCCTCGTTGTAGCTCATTTTATCCGGCAGCTGCGTCACCTCCACCTTATCGACGGTGCTGGTCAGCGCCATCAGATAGGCGGAGTCGTTCTTGAAGAACACCGTGCCCTTGCTGTCGGCAATGGGAGAGCAGATGGCGTACTGCGCCTGATCGTTGGCGGGGGTGAACAGGGCGTAGGCCGTTTCCACCGTGCGGGTGCTGCCGCCCTCCTGATAGGTCTCGGTGGTGGTTTTGCCGGGAGCCGTTCCCGTATCCTCCAGCAGCCGCAATGTGCCGGGGGTGAAGTTGTCAAAGAAGTAGACGCTGGGGTATTCATAGGCGGTGGTCAGCAATCCGGAGGTCTGGGGATAGCCCTTGGTGGGCACACTGTAGAGCACGCTCATGGAATCCAGATCCACCACGGTGATGTTGTGGCCGGTATACGCGCCGAACTGGGACGTGCCGGACACGCCAATATAGGCCCGGCCCTTATACAGCACCGGCGTACAGGTGCTCATGGCCGGTGTTTTCTCGCTGCCGCTGCCGTTGCTGAGGGCGCAGGAGCGCGTATCCGTGATCTTCCAGCCGTCCGCCGTCTGCGTCACGGCGGCGGAGTAGAGATACCCTCCCTTGGAGGTGAAGTAGAAGCGTCCGTCCCCGTCTCTGGCGATGGAGCTGCGCACGTCGCCCCGCAGGCCGTCCCAGCGATCCAGCTCCTCGCCGGTGGAGGGATCAAGGCACAGCAGCGCGCCGGTGGCGCTGGAGGATCGATCCTGTCCGTCGTCGGCGCCCACCAGCAGATAGTCGTCGCAGACATACGCGCCCGCCCAGTAGAAGCCGCCCATACGGGTATACGTCCAGCGGGCCAGCTTTTTTTCACTGCCGCTGGTGGGATCCTCGTCGGTGGCGGACAGGCAGACGAAATTGGCGTTCTCCTGCTCCTGATTCCAGAATCCGGTATACACATAGCCGTCATGGTAGGTCAGGGGACAGTTGGGCTGGCCGCCCAGCATGTCCTGATAGATCCACAGGGACTCCAGCGTGGCGGCATCAAAGGCCTGCACCGTGCCGCTGCTGAGGGCCACGAACAGCATGCCGCAGTCGGGGCCGTAGGTGGCGGAGGTGATGGCGAAGCTGGAGGTATCGCACATGGCGCCGGTGGCCACCACCGTACCGGTGACGGATTCCACCTTGTACAGCGTCCTGCCGCTGTAGACGATCAGGAACTCCACGCCGCCCTCCTCGATAAGAATGGGGCAGCCCAGCGCGGAGGTGCTGTAGCCGTCGCCCAGCTTATTGGCCCAGCTGAGCACGGCGGTATCGCTGGAGGTGGGGGTCTTGGCGTTCACCACGCCGTTGGCGTTGTCATTGCCCCGGAAGGAGGGCCAGCTGGAGGTGACGCCTGCGCCGTGGCTGGAGACGGGAGCCGCGGCCAGCGAAATGACGATCTCCTCCGCCTTGCCGGCGGCGATCTCCTGCGTGTCGCCCACATAGCCGGAGCAGGTGGCCACGCAGGTGTAGGTCAGGCCCTCCACCAGCGAGAACGTGCCGTCGTCATTGGGCCAGACGCGGGAACCGCTGCGCATTTCGTACACGGCGGCCAGCGCGCCGTCAATGGTTTGTTTGGTGTCCTTATCCTGAATAGTGACGGTGGTGTCAATAGGCGCGCCCTTTTTCAGCGTCAGGGTATAGGCGCGGGCCTGATGCCCCTCCGCGGTGCAGGCGGTCAGGGTAAAGGTCTCCTGCTTTTTCGTCTCGTCCAGCGGCAACGTGACGGTAACGGTCTCCGCCGTTTCCCCGGTCTCCGGATCCACCTTCGGCGCGTAGATCTGGCCGCCGTTTACCTGCACACTGTAGCCCGTGACGAAGGGTGTCACCGTCAGCACCGCCTCCTGGGCGGAGCCGAGGACGGTGGTCTGATAGTCATACTGCTTCCAGTAGAAGCCGTCGTAGTCGGCGACCTCGCCCTTGATCACCGGATAGTACGCCGTCTCCATGCCGTCCACCGACAGCGACATGTCCGCCAGTGTCAGCACTCTGGCGAAATCCACCAGATAGTCCTGCTCAAAGGTGACCTTCTTCTCGCTGTCCTCCCGGGAGACGAGGAGGGTGAAGCGGAAGGCTTCCGGCCCCGTCTTTGCCAGACTGGACGCGAATGTGCCGGAGGTTATCCCGCTGGGCACGTTCGTATCCTTGCCATCGGTACGCGGCACGCGGATCTTGCAGCCCTTGTCCTGAACGGCGACAGCCCAGACGTATACGCTGTTGTTCCGGTCGTCCATCTGCGAAGCATAGACGTGGGTGCCGGCACGGAACTGTTCCGCGGGCAGATACACGCTGGAGGTGCCGACGGCGCTGGCCGCCAGCTTCAGGCTGGTCAGGTAGTCGTCCGTCTCCGGCGTGACCGCCGTGATGGTCAGGGACGTGTCGCCCTCCTTGGGAGCGGCGAAAATCCCCTTGGCGTGGTAGTACTCGTTCTTTGTGGCGATGTAGGTATAGCTGCTGTCGCCGGGGGTCAGGGGATAGGTGCCGTCGGCGTCCACGCCGATCTCCGCACCGGCGGCGTTGAAGATGCGCACCGTCACGTCATCATCGTGCTTTACCGTCAGGGGGACGGCGGCCTTTCTGGTGACGGTGAGGGTATAGGTGGTGGTTCGTCCGCTCTCCGGCATGGTGACGGCGATGGTGGCTGTGGTGTCGCTGTCTTCCACCAGCGGAAGGGTATACGTGCCGTCCCCGTCAAGCTGACCGCCGTTCACCGTGACGGTATAGCTGCTGTTCCGGGCAGGCCGCAGCACCACCGATTCCGTGGTGACCACGCAGGCGTATTCCGTGGTGGTGCCGGAGAAGTCCAGCTTCTGGTCAACGCCGCCCGCCATCACGCTGAGACCGTAGAGGGTAGGGGTGCGCTCCAGCGTCAGCTCCCACGCCTGATACATGGTATAGCCGTCCATATCGGTGCGGGCCTCCAGACGCAGGTCGGCACCCTGTGTACCGGCGGTCAGCACATCCGCCAGCGCCTGATGGGTGGATTCCCAGCTGCGGCTCTTGTCGACCTTCTTGCCGTTGACGTCGGTATACATGGCGCAGAGGGTAACCTTGCTGCCGTTCCACTGGTAGGTCTTGCTCTCCAGATCAGCGCCGGGCACACCGTACAGGTACAGCCCGCCGGTGGGGCCCACCGCGTCGGGCACCAGCGCCACCGTTCCGTCCTGTTCCATTGGGTAGCGGTTTTCCGCCGCGTCGCCGCCGTTGACCGACCGCAGCACCGGCTGAGCCATCCACGCCACGCCCTGAGGAACGCGCAGGGTCGTCAGCGTCTCGTCCGCCACGGTCACGCTGCCGTCCTCCGCCACCGTCATGACACCGGACGCGCCGTTCAGGCCGGAGGTCAGGGTGAAGGTATAGCTGCCCGCCGCCAGCGCGGGGTGTTCGTTGGTAAAGGTCTTTTCGTTGCCGTAGGGATCCGCCGCCGTGAAGGTGTAGTCCGTCAGCAGCTGGCCGGTAAGACCCAGAAACCGCACGTTCAGCGGCTTGGTCTCCGCGTTTTCGTACTGCGTATAGGCCTCCATCCGCTCCGTCAGCGCCGTGGACAGCGCCGTCAGCTCGTCGGCGGTCTTTTTCACCGTCAGCGCCTTGGCGGCGGCGTCATACTCCTGCCGGGCGAACTTCTGCATCTGGGGCTTTTCCGCCTCCTGCCACGCCAGCATGGCGCGGCCCAGCGCGCACAGCGCCGAGGCGGTCTCCTCGTTCAGCGTGTCATAGGCGGTCAGGAACAGGAACGCGCCCACGCTGTCGGCGCGCTGCTCCAGATTAAAGCTGCCCTTGTCGTCGCTGCGGGAATAGTTGGCCGACACGCCGTCGATGGCGGTGACGAAGCCGTTGACCGTTTCCAGCCCGTCGAAGGTGTGGGGCGTTTCCTCACGGTTCTGCAGCGCCAACAGCGCCTCGCGCACCGTCTGGTTCGGCTGATAGGGAACGCGCTCCGGCGCGATGAGCACCTCCACATTGGTGGCGGCAAACAGCAGGAAGCTGTTGTCGTCCGTCAGCGCCGTATCGGCACTCTCCGCCGCAGGCTGGACTTCCGCCGGGGTGGTTTCCTCCGCGGCGGACGGCTCCTCCGCCGTCTGTTCCGTCAGGGTCTGCTCTGTGATCGCCGGGGACGGCTGGACGGCCCACGCGGTGGTGGGCAGCAGGCTCAGGGTCATGACCAGCGCCATGAAAAGCGATACGATCCGTTTTTTCACTCCGCTTTTCCTCCTTAATACATGCATAGGATCCATTTCTGATACAGCTTCTGCCAGGGCTTCAGCTTCCGGCGGAAGCACCGCAGCGTGTCGTCGGCAAAGTACCGCATCTGGCTGCGCTGGGTCTCGGTGATGGGGTGGGGGCTGTAGCGGGCCTCGGCATTCAGCCAGACCAGCGCCGGGAAGTCCACCGGCTTTCCCGCCCAGTCCGACACGGCCTTGTCCTGCTGAAGCAGCGAGCCGTTTTCACGGGGCAGGCCGCCGTGCCACATCAGCTCCATGGCGTAGGCGAACAGGGCCGCGGTGGCGGCGGCGCGGTCAGCGCCGTCAAAGG
>JABLTL010095678.1_pt1 | contig 21207 bp, 15 predicted proteins | sample 7160151 | NCBI WGS metagenome assembly JABLTL01 (sample SAMN14651223, study PRJNA627086) | human gut metagenome | isolation source: feces | host: Homo sapiens
AGAATGGCCAATCCTAAAAAGACAAATGGTACTTTTGAAGTGGTTTGTTTAGCCCCAACAAAGTAGTTCTTTCTTAATTTGCCAAAGATAGTAATAGCTTGTTTAGGACCAATATCATAGGCAGAACCACTAATAGAAGTCGAAGTAATGATTGGGGTCACATTTAAATCATTCGATTGATTTCCTAAGCTTCCACTAAAGACTTGAATATTTGACATCTCTTTTTCTGTCAAAGCCTTTTCAAATTGAATATCAAAACTAAAATGATTGATTGTGGTATCCCAATTATTTCCAAGTAGAGAATAATATATAAAATCCAAGTCTGAATGATAATCTTCTGGAATCACAATCGTATAAGTCAAAGTATAGGTATGTGGGCCAATGATCGTATAGTCTTCACTCCCAATTTGAATCACACGATTTCCAGAATCATAATCCACTTCATATTCATCATTCAGAACCGTAATATTCTTAATACTTAACTTATACTTTTCATCCCGATTGACATACATCGTTTCCGGAATATTACGATAGATTCCATGACGATTGCTTGAAAAATTAACGTCAATCACTTCTTTTACATCAATCGTATTGTTTGAATGATAGATCGCATTTACTTTATAGTCATCAATCGTATACCCACCATCATCAGCATATACATCGATACATCCAAAGCATAAAATAAATGCGAATAAGAAGGCAAAGACCTTCTTAAAATTTAACTTGAACATTTTCTCTTTCAGAAGCATTGGCCACTTCAAACATCGTTTTCTTTTCAAAATGGAATAATCCCGCAACAATATTTGTAGGAACACTCATAATCACATCATTATATTCACGAACTAAGGCATTGTAGTATTTACGAGAATTTGCGATATCCTCTTCGACATGCTTCAACTGGTTTTGAAGATCCATAAAATTTGTGTTAGCCTTTAAATCCGGATATTGCTCAGCCACCGCAAAAATTCCCTGAATCGCATTTGTGATCTTGTTTTCACTATCCATAACATCCTTTGATGTTTTTGCCATATTTCTTTGAGCAATAACAGAACTCAATGTTTCCGCCTCATGTTTCGCATATCCCTTTACCGTTTCAACTAAGTTAGGAATCAAATCAAAACGCTTCTTTAGATACACATCCATTGTAGAGAAGCCTTCATCCACTCTATTAGATAAACGAACAAGTCTGTTGTAGCTTGATATAAAGAAAACCACCAACAAGACGATTAATACAATTAAAATAATAACTAAGATCATAATTAAATCCTCCTGAAACTATTATACTCTATTTGCATAGAAAAAAGTAGAAGCATGAACTCCTACTCTTTATTTATATATACCTTTATTTATGCAAGATGTATGCAGTGCTTTCAACCAAAAATTTGTTATCTCCGCCAATAACATTTTGAATAGCTTCCACCTTTGACTTCACATCTTCGCTGATATCTCCAAAGTAGAAAACCCAAAATTCTACTTTTAAATCAAGTTTTTTCATCATCTCATCAATATCCTTACAATAAACGGCATCAGAATGACTTAAATAATATATTTCACCCTTTAAAATTGGATACCAATTCATATAGTAAGATTGATTCTTAGCCAAAACTATTAATTTACCCGTATCACTCAACATATCCTTCAATACAGATAGATATTTCTCTAATTCATTTTTCTTAATTTTAGAACAATCTAACGCAATCAAGTCAAACTTCATTGTTCTAAAAGGATTATTCTCGATATCAAAATAATGTTCTATATTCACTCCTTCTAAATGAGTAGATATAGTCGCACATGAAACTGTATTATTTAAGTCATAAAATTCAAATTGAGGATATAAATAAGCAGCATGAAGTATAGCCGCTCCTAGATCACTTTTAACGACCAATATTTTACCATTCTCTTTCTCTACTTCTTTAACTCGATTCAAGTAAAAAGCTTCGTTTGATTCAGAATGTGTAAAACAGAAAAAACAATTATCCTCATTAAAATTATATTTATCTACTAATTTGTCATAATTTTTCATTAATATACTGTTATAATCCACTTTTTTAAATGATACAGTGCCTAAATGAATTATAAATGAATTGTAGACTAATACATTTTGATAATTTTCTTTTAAAATACGTAACGATATATCATCATCTTCAAAATTACCAGGGAAAAATCTTTCATCCAAATAACCGACTTTTTCTAGTACATGTCGTTTAATCAATACCGCAAAAGCCACCAACATTAGCTTAATTTCGCTTCTTTTATTCACAACATTATTTTTTAAGCCAAATTCTTTTAATTCGTCAATAGAATCACTTTTAAATACGGATTGTAAATTTGCACAATTGTTTGTCACAGAACCTGCAGATCCATAATTCTCTTTTTCATACAATCCCATACGCAAAGTATATAAACTATTGGCGCAAAGAATTGTATCATTATTTAATAAGAAGATATCATTTTCTTTCTTTGATGCTTTGATTCCAATGTTACAACCACCAGGAAATCCTGCATTAAAATCATTTTCTACCAACACAATATCATCTTGTTGTCTAAGATATGCAACACTATCATCTTGCGAATTATTATCTACAATCACAATTTCTCTTGCCGATTCAGGTGTTGTTTCTCGAATACTCTCAATACATTGTTGCGTTAATTGGCGGTTATTATAGCTTAATATGACAATAGATGCTGGTTCTACTTTACCTTGGCGATATTCAATCTCATCTAATTTATTTTGTATTTCAACTTGAATTGATTCATCTTTACAATAGAACAGTGCATTCTCATAGGTTAAATAAGCTTGTTTTAAATTTACATTTTCTAAATATTTGCCATATTCTAGATATCCTTCATAATTGATCGGATTATTTTGTATTGTTTTTATTATTTGTTCTAACATATACTCCCCTCAAAAAAAGGTTTAGATTACTCTAAACCCTAGAATCCAACTACATTTAAGATAGCGGCAATTGCCCAGATAGCTGCCAATAAGAAGTTTAAGATCTTACCAAACTTTTTATCACTCATATAAGCCAATACAAGGCTATATAGACAACAAATTACCTCCAAAACAATAATTACCATCAATGTGTTAAATGTACTAAACATAAAAACCCTTCCCTTCTAAATATTTCTATAGTCTTGCGCATTTTGTGTCATTGCCATCTTGCGCTGTCTTTCCAAATTCAAATCTAAATGAGATGCATCTAAAATGACACCAATCATTTCTTGGTATGCATTCGCATCAAAGACTAAATTTGGTAGTACATATTTACGATTATGAATCGTTTGATTGAATCCAAGAATCAATAGGTTATGTAAGAATGCTTCTTTTGTGGCATCTACGATTTCATTTTCATAATTGATATCTAAATAGTAGTCACATGTGTTAAATAAATCAAGTATTTCACTTGTCTTGCATCCCGGATACAACCGTACATTATCATATTTTTCAAAAGACATCAACTTTTGTGACATTTCCGTTAATGCACAGACATGAAATTTCATGTTTGGCATACCCACAACCAATTCATTTAACTTCTCAATACGGTCTGAATTTGTACAAATCAAGACATTATTCGAATGTCTATTCTCTTTTTCAAAGTTATAAACATAACCCAAAGGCTTCACAATAGTACGATTTGCACCTAAAGAAACCAATTTCTCATACGCCTCTTTTTTCTGAACATAGATTTTTGAAGTTCTTGTTGAATTTCCATCCAAGATTACCTGCATATTGCCAGGAATGTCTTCACGATATCCTTCTTGCCAGAATAAGACATCGCTATGTTCTCGATCCTCTAAGCTTTCCGATACAAAGAACGGATTCGATAAGGAATTATAGAATAGTCTTGTTGGATAAATATCCAATTCAGAAAACAAGTGCTTCGCAAATTCAACTTTATTTTTAAACAAATATACTTTATCATTCTGATTCAAAATAATGTCATGTGTCACAAAGTTCTCGACAACTTTTTCATTTCCAGATGCATCATAATAACTTCTAGATACAAGCTGTCCTTTTTTATTAAAGACTGTTTTCGCATACATAAAACCATACTTATTATAATGATCACTCACACGAGCTACATGTGTATCATCATACCAATCTACAATCTTCACAAGTCTTTTATGTAGTGGAGAAGTAAAGAAAATCTTTCCTCTTTCATGATTCAAATCAAAGACCTGACCACCACTATTACTAGCCTTGATTTCCCAATAGTCAGGAACATCAATCTGGTTAAAATATCTTGGCTTGCCGCCCTCTTTTTTACCACAATAATACGTATAAATACTTGTCACATCTTCTGGTAAGTATCCATCATCACTAAATGTTAGAACAGGACCATCAAATCCAGAAGAGCGCATACTTTGATACAACATTTGACTATCTTCATCAAAGTTATCTAATAATAAAACTGGAGTTTCTAACATACGGCTTCCCTCCATTTTTCTTGTACGCTTGAAGTTAAGAAATCCTTAGCTACTAAATAAGATACAGAATGACAATGTTCTAGGTCTTGTTTAAATAAATCGACAATCCCCTTTCTTAAAGCTTCAATTCGATCCTTATCCTCTTCAGGTAAAGGTATTAAATATCCATTTTCACCATTACGAATAAATGTAGGATTTCCATATCGAACATCAAATCCAACAATTGGTAGTCCTCCACCAACTGCTTCCATTAAAGTAAGTCCAAACCCTTCACTAGTACTTCCTGCAATATAAGCTTCATAGTTTTGATAGACTTCACTCAAATCATGCTGTCCCATCAAATGAATATAACCAGAAGCATTATTTTCTCGAATAATTGTTTCAAGCTTTGATTTTTCGCCACCCTCACCATAAATATCCAAAGATAATTCAGGCACTTCACTACGTGCTTGAATTACAGCCTTACAAATCCAATCCACATGTTTTTCACTAGCCAAACGACTTGCCGTAATCAATGAATAAGGTTTACGAGTAGAACTAGGATATTTTAATTCTGGTAATGAGCCAACTGGAATGGTATATATACAAGGTGTTACACCATAATACTTCTCAAACTGTTGAACCATCAAATCACTTTGTGCTTGTGTTGAACAAATATAGAAATCAATATGTTTATGCATATTAAATTCATATTCATAGAAATTATTCCATAAGATATAATCCTCGTTTGTATCTTTTTCACTAAAGTGATCCGCATGAACAATAGTACCCACTCTTGCCGGTTTACAATTCATTAGAATCGATTGACCAATATCTGTAGAACGATCAATTAGAATGACATCATCACTTGTAAGATTTAATTGAGATACCATATATCCTACAAATTCTTCTTTTGAACAAAGTATCTTATCCTTAAACTTATACATCACACGATCATCATCAATGATTTCTTCATATGCAACACTGCCATCCACATTAAAGAAACGACGATGATATAAATGTGCTGCATTATCTAATGGCGCATAATATTCAGAATAGACACGTCCATAGGTAAAATAATCCTTACGAATTAAACATCCATTTGAAACCATTTCTACACGATGCACAAAATCATCATGATCATTTACCATATAAGCCGTATAGAAATTATTACTTCCACCAAACACATAACGACAAATCTTACCTTCTCTAGATTTCGTATATTCCATATTACTAAATGTCTTTTCCAAATCACTCAACGTATATGTAACAGGCGCTGTTTTAAAATCTGTAAAGAAAGTATATAGCCAAATGACTTCCGAATCTTTAAAACCAATATTCTTCGTCATATGCTCCATATTTTCTTGTGGAAACATATCTGTAAATATAAACTTAGCTTCTGCACCAATATTACGAAGCATTTTAGCACGATAGATCTGCGCATATTCAACACCACTACTTGCCCAGCCTATGCCTAAGTTAAAGTTATAAATCATAAAACCAAACTCCTTTCTTTAAGGATACAATATAATCATTTCATTGTCTTTACCAAATGAGACTTCTCCTAATAAAATATTACGAATCATCGCTTTCTTAATTGATTTTTCCATATCTTTAAAAGAAAGTCTAGCCTCTCTTTGGTATTCATATAAAAGATTACGCTGCGCCGTAGAACGCCCAGAAATGGCTGCCTGTAACTGTTGAAGGTAGTCCACCTCTTCTACCCAACTATCATCAAAGGCTTTTAATGTACAAAGACGACAATATTCAGAGAAACGAGTCCCTAATAATTGTTTCTTATCCTTAAATGCCATATCCGCATAATTCTTTAAATATTCTTTTCGATTCTTTGAAGGAACATAAAGCTCTTTAATTCTATACGACAAATTATCCAAAATATAACGATTCATCGTAAAATCATCCATCTTCTTATTTTCTTTCAAGTATTCATCTATATTACGCTTATAAATTTCAATAAGCGCACTCTCATCCAAACTCTTTCCATCCAATAAATCATTACGAGTCTTATACATAATCGTTCTTTGACGCTGCATAACACTATCATAATCCACTGAATTCTTTCTCTGGAAAACAGATGATTCTTCTCTGATTTTCTGTGACTTATTAATTAATTTCTTAATACGATGCTTAGAAATATATTTCCCTTTTTCTACATATTTCTCTAAGAAATCATCCCCTAAAATTTCACACACATCATCCTCTAGTGAAGTATAGAAAATAGAGACACCAGGCTCTCCCTGACGTCCTGAACGACCTCTAGCCTGTCTTTCATCACGCGTATTGTTCATACGACCAATTCCTAATACACATAAACCACCAAGCTCTTTAACACCAGGACCCAAGCGAATATCTGTACCACGACCAGCCATACTCGTAGCTACTGTCACGACATTTTTCTGACCAGCCTCTTTAATAATTTCCGCTTCCCAGAACGCATTGTTCGCATTTAATACACTATGCTCAATATTTTCTTGTACTAATAATTTCGACAACATTTCCGTATCCGAAATTAAAGACGCAATTAGTAATACTGGCTGTCCCGTTTGATGTCTTTTAACCGTTTCCTTAATTACCGCATCAAATTGTTCTTCACTTGTTTTAAAATATTTGTCTGGTAAATCCTTTCGAGCCAACGCTTTATTAGGTGGAATAACTACAACTTGTTTATGATAAACTTCTAAAAGCTCATCTTTTCCATCCGCAATCGTACCACTCATACCTGACATTTTAGGGAATAAGTTAAATAAGTTTTGATACGTAATACTCGCAACCGATCTTTGTTCATGACTCAACTTCAAATGTTCCTTTTCTTCAATCGCCTGATGAGATCCTCCACGAAGCTTCATACCCTTCATTTTACGACCCGTACTCTTGTCCAAAAGAACAATTTCTCCGTCATCGGTTGCGACATAGTCTACATCTTTTTCCATTAAGAAATGAGCTCTCAATGCCAATACGACATGTCTTAAAATATCAAAGTTTTCTTTACTATATAAACTATCTATACGGAAATAGCGCTGCGCATATTCAATTCCTTTATTAGTTAACCATACCTTTTTATCTTCAATTTCATAATGCACATCCTCAACTAGAGTTGTGACAAAGAAATCAGTTAACGTATAAAGATTGGATTGTACACGTGGAGAACCCGAAATAACTAAAGGCATACTTGCACTGTCTAATAATACAGAATCCGCCTCATCAATAATGACGTAATAGAAATCTCGCATAAAACGATCTTCCTTAGAATGCACTAGATTATTTAATAAATAATCAAAACCTAAAGAACCATGTGTTGTATACACAATATCCGCATCATACACATCCTTTTTAGAATCATTATCCAATTTTTCATTTGTATCACGCTTTACACCAGCCTTTACACTCAAACCTAAAAACTTATAAACCTGACCCATTTCCTCAGCATCACGAATTGCCAAATATTCATTGGCCGTAACTAAAATTGAGCTTTTTCCCGTCAATCCATTTAAGTATAGAGGCATCGTAGCCGTTAAAGTTTTTCCTTCTCCCGTATTCATTTCGCATAAATAGCACAAATGAAGGGCAATACCGCCCAAAATCTGTACATCATAGGGAAACATACCAAGAACACGATAATCCGCCTCACAACATACCGCAAATGCTTCAGGAAGAATGTCATCCGTAGTTTCACCTTTACTTAATCGATTTTTAAATTCTACTGTCTTATTCTTTAATTCATAATCACTAAGTTCTTTTACCTTTTTACACTCCTCTTTGACCTTACCCAAAAGAAAGTGTAACTTTTTATCAATCTTATTCATTTTTACCCTTCCTTTTCTGTAATCACAAAAGAATGAAAATGCATCTTCGTGCCACCCGCATTAATCAGCTGTACACGATAGCTATATGTCTTTAATGGACACTTAAAATCCATTTCCGGTTCACGAACAATTAATGTTCCTGCCTCATTTTCATAACGGTCATAAAACACCATACGAACAAGATACTGTTCAAAATCACTCATATTCACTTGAATATGATATGAACTCTCTCCATCAATAATTGGAAGAGATGGTTCTGTACGCATCATTTGATAATTTACTTTAGAATACCATTCTTTAATAACTGTTCCAGGGGGCATCAATTCATTTTCAAATTCAATATCTTCACGAGAATGAAATCGAATTTTAGATCCATAAAGATAAGTTCCAAAAGTATCTTCATTCCATACAACTTTCCAAGCCTTATTCTTCATTCAAATCACCTCGTCCAAAATCCGACTTCAAAATACCGTCATATTGATTTTTAAACCACGCAACAATACTATATGTATCATCGTTGTGTCTTCCATGAACACCCTTACCAATGATTTCCACACCAATATCATTAATATGTGAAATCAAACGATTATAAGCTGTCATATCATAGTCATCCTCTAACATATAGGAAACTATAAATTTAGTTTGAGACCAATCCGTTTGATCAAACAAATCCCAGAAGCGATGATTCAATGCATCAATTGACTTCAAACTCATATCCCCATAATTCTTTGACAACACATCTAAAGAAGTTGGAAAACCTCCAGGTCTAGTAATACGCTCATTTTGAGCCATATCACCAAGGCTAGCCAATGGCTTACCTAGTAAAATCGCATGTGGCTTTAATTTACAACCATTATATAAAGCTCCAAAGGTTCCCATAGAAAGTCCAGATAAAATAAGTTGTGAACGATCAAAACCTAATTGTTTCAAACAATCTTGAATACCAGACACGATAAGATTCTCATATTCTTTGTCACCCAGATAGAAAGCTCCACCTTCCAATCTTGATTCAGAAATCAATAAGAATGGTGCTCCCATATTACGCATCATATAGAAACCTTCAAAGCCTTCCTGCGTTTTATAACCACTAAAATATACATTTAATGGTGGTTTCATATCACCTGGATCAAAGTACATAAAAACTTCTTCACGCTTAGATGTTACCTTACGTATTCCACCAGGCAAAAATGATCCATATTCTTTACGTGAATGACGATCATGTAAACCAACAATTTTTAGTTTACCCTTACCCTTTGCGAGTAAAGATACAAACACAGGACCGTCCATTTTATCATTTGTGATACAAACAATTGATTCTAAATCTTCTTCTGAAAAAATCCAGCGATTCTGTAAAGTAGATAAGGATCCGGATTGGAATTGTTCAAGCTTCAATTGAATGGATACCGAATCATCCTTTTCATATTCCAGCCAAAAATCAATAGACTGATCCTTAAAAACTGGAATATTTCCTTTCCAAAAAGCGATTTGATAGAAATCATCTCCATAATCCCCTTCTAGTTCCACACCAGAAAAACCATCCCAGAAGACACTCCCTTTAAAGCTTTGAGATATTGATAATGAATGAGGATCATATTTCTCACCATATGTATAGGAATAAAATAATTGAATATCATCATTAATAAATTTTTGTAGTGTAGAAATATCTAAAACTTTTGCGCGTCTTGACGTACAAATCCATGTTGTCCATTGATCTACATTCACATCATCCAAAAGAAATAATGTATACGCACGTATTTTCTTAAGTAGAATGCGTGCTTCTTTTTCATTTACACAACGATTTAAAACACATACATCATAACCACGTTCTGTAGCTTCTTCTATATCGTCTACATAATTCCACTCAACAAAGTCAGGAATATGAAGCTGTAAGCTTAAGTCTTCATTTCCCACTTGTAAAACACTAATCTTGTTCAACTTGCTTCATAACTCCCTTCCATTTACGAATTAAGCTAGCCGTATTATATTCTTTACCTAATTCATAAGAATAAATCACACACTTATTCCAGTTCGTAATATTATCCAAATAATAGGTTAAACAGCGAGATACCTCAGATATATCCTTCACGACAAATCCATTCTTTCCATTATGTACATATTGTGTAATATGAGACACAATTTGAGGAATGGCACTACTAATACATGAAATCTGTAAGTATAAATCTGGGTGTGTAGTCACATCCACCATAATACGCTGTTCACGCATACATTTAGAAATACTTAATTCATCTACACATTGATCCACGAAGAACTTGATTGGAACCTTCTTTTCTTCATCCAAATCAAATTCAGCTTTATCATTCGTCTCTTTACGAGCCAATCTTTCATCTAAGCCATTCACTTTTAATACTTCTCGAGTGAAATTCAATACCGAGTCCACACGATCCCAATTCGCAACACGCGTAAAGAAATGAACTCGTGCCGTTTCATTTGTTTCAAAATATTTAGCGAATAAAACAATCAATTCTTCAAATTTAGATTGTTCAATCGTATCAATCGGAACCAAAATATTTTGAACCGTTAATTGTTGGCTAATCCCAAAATCAACACGCGTATCAAACGGTGTAATATCTACAATTGGTAAAGTTTTTCTGGCATATTTTTCTAAAGGACGAATCTTATGTTTCGAATCAACAATACAGTAATTCGTATTACGAATCAAAGATTTCAATTCAGCGTCTTCAAACAATTCCAGACGATTTTGATAGAAAGAAAGAATTGTCTTTCTTTTTGAGAATAAACTTTCTAATAAATCATGATGAAGTGTATGCATAGCCAAACAGAAAATATCAGATAAATTAGTCATTTCATCTAAATAAGTAGAAAATACTTCTTCAATTAAGGGTTCCATTGAATCATAACTTAAACCATTAAACTCATATCTTTTCTTATTAATTAAATAGAAAGGATCGTCTGGATTTACTTCAATATGACCATCTTCAAAGAAATGACAGATTTTCCAATTTCCCTTTCCATCTAAATATTGTTCATAAATCGGCTGATTATTTTCATAAACAATCGTTGTAGATAAGAAGCCACGATCATCATAAATATTTTTTCGAACCATGACTTCAGATTGAAATAAAAATACTTCAATCATATTCCCATCTTCACCAAAATGCACTTCAGCATATTTTTCGTTATTTACATATGCCACAATACAAAATGGTGTATACACAAATTCCGTGTGGTCAGGCCACATTAAATCACGATATGAAAGAATATCAACCTTTGTACGTTTAATTTCTTGAATCGCATCAAAACAAGACCAGTATGGTGCATGAAATACGCTTTGTCTATGAAGAAAGTGTCTGAAATTAGGGCAGTAACTCAAGTTTAAAATCTTATATTCCATAATATTATTACGATTAAACATTTGAACCTGTTTTACCGTATCATCAAATTCAGTTACTGATCTTTTTCTATACCAATATTGTTCATTTTCTTTATATTCATTTCCATGATACCAGGAAGGTACAAAATAAATCATTCTACTTACCTCCTATATAAATGGCTTATATGAATCAAAGTCACGATAAGCACGAATCTCTAAATAAATACTACAAACAAATCCTGAAAGCATCATAAATGTAGTTGGAAGCATAGCTACAGATGCATCTACAATTCCTTTATACTGTAGATACATACAAAGGCTTAAACAGCCACACATAATTAATCCACTTAAGCAGCTAAAGAATAAAACCCATTTACGAATATATCGACGAGTAGGTTTTCCAGCAGGAATATTTTCAATACAATCCCCACCTTGAAGAAGGTCATCCGACAAGTCTTTTGGATTGACAAATAATAAGCTTAATAACACGGTAAATAGAAACATCATCGCTACATAGACACGCATACCAAATACAGTCGACATGTTTAAATTCTTAAATAAAAAATTAATGATTTCTGATTTATGATAATGATGAATCAACGCAACAATCAATTGTGGAATCATAAAAATAGCTGAACCAAACATCAAAGCCATAAATCCTACTGGATTATATTTGATTGCCAAATAATTCTTATCTGCATGCACATTATGTACAGACACTCGTTGTAGAGGAATCTTCTTTTCATGCATTTCCATAAAGATCATAATAATGACCATCACAAAGGAAATTGCGAGAGGAATCATTAATGCATCGAAAGAAGATTTCATCAATGTTCCAATTAAAGTTTCTGTCATGTTCACAATAATAATTGGCGCAAAACCACCCACACCATACTTTTTATTTTTCATTAGTAAATATTGTGCAATACTAGCACCCGCCATCAGTTCAAGAATAGCTAATAAAACACTCATCACATTTCGATCCACATATTTAAGATTCAAAGCATAAAAAATAGATTGAACCAAAGTAACAATAAATGTCAAAGTAGTAATCCAGTAATTCATTGCCTTAGGCGAAGTACGAGCTCTAGCCTCTTTTGATCGCATTGCGAATAAAATACTAATTACTAAACTCGCTGTAATATATGGTGAAATACCCAAGCTCATAACATAACACTGTTTATTTGAACCATTTACAGCTAATGACAACACGGCACCTAAATCCAATCCTAAATTATCATATGCGCTCATATCAATTCCATTAAGTGGAATTCTATGACATAAGAAATAAATCACAATAATAACAATTGAAAAAAGACATCTGTTTCTAACCAAATGTGTCTTTTCCTTCATAAACATCACTCCCAAATAAAAATAACAGTAACTAAAAGTTAGCTACTGTTATTTTATCATTATTTTAATTTTTTATCTTTAGATTCTTCTTCTTTTTCGGCTTCTTTTTCTTCTTTACGACGCTTACGAGTCTCATTCATAGAAACTAAAGCACCTACGATTGGAATCCAAGACCACCATACTCTATGAGCAACATCTAATGTTGACTTAGGCATTTTTTCTTTTTCGCTTGTTTCTGTTTCCTCAGGATTTGCCTTTGGAGTTTCATCCTCAACCACATCCTCAGTTTCACGAGGAGCTACCTGTAATGGAGCACGAGTATCCACAACAACTCGACGATATGATGTATCTCCACCAGTAGTCGTTGTAGTTACACTAGTTGCGAAACTGTCTGATGCAGAAGCAGATTCAGAACTACTTAATGAGTTTGATTCACTTGAACTTAAACTATTAGACAATGATTCAGAAGCAACTGTAGAAGCTGATTCACTTTCTGAAGTAGAAGTTGATTGACTTGCACTTGCTAACTCAGAAGCTGATGCACTTGCTGATTCACTTTCACTTGCTGAATTAGAAGTAGATGTTGAACCACTTTGGCTTACTGAAGTACTTGTTGATTGACTTGCACTAATAGATTGACTGTTACTAATTGAAGTTGAATCACTCTGGCTTACTGAAGTACTTGTTGATTGTGATCCACTAATTGATTGACTGTTACTAATTGAAGTAGAGTCGCTCTGACTTACAGAAGTACTTGTTGATTGTGAAGCACTAATAGATTGACTATTGCTGATTGAAGTTGAGTCGCTCTGGCTTACAGAAGTACTTGTTGATTGAGAAGCACTAATTGATTGACTGTTACTAATTGAAGTAGAGTCGCTCTGGCTTACTGAAGTTGAGTTGCTTTGACTTGTTGAAATTTGCGTGCTTTCTAATAACGAATGACTTTCGCTTCTTGATGCTATATCAGAATTTTCTACCGAAAGACTTGTTGATTTTGAAAGACTATTTGAAGTATCAAAATTAGATTTGCTATTAGAATTGCTGATTGATAAGCTTAAACTTTCGCTCTTGCTTTGACTATTCTTTATAGAGTCACTCTTGTGTCTACTTTGATTTTCAGAAACACTAGTAAATTGACTTCTTTCTTTATCATATTTTGTTTGTTGGTTTTCATAATCTTTAATTGAAAAATATGGTGTACCTTTAGTTGTTGTATCATTAGTACTTCCATCAAAATCAGAATCCAATTTATCTGGAACTTCACCAAAATATGGGTAATAATGATCTCCATTACTTTCCTTCAAAACAGAAAATTTATACGTCTTACCATTATATTCAAATTCAATTTCATCACCATTCTCCGAATTAATCTGAACTTTAGTAGAATCTAGAGCTTTATATTCATATTTAGTTTTATATACTGGAACTTTATTCCACCACGGACCATCATAATAATCAACATCATTTGTAGTTTCTTTCTCAGTTAGGAAAAAGTGTTTTTCTCCAGATTCATCTTCATAGTAATAAAAGCTTTCTTTATTACCATAGCTATCAACATTACCTGAATCAGAATATATTGGTGCTTTCTTAAGAACAACAATCTGAACTACTTCTGAAGCAGGCACTTGATTATATTCAACACGTTTATATTGAACTTTACCATCTTTATCTAATATAAGGTTGCCAAAAGAATCTTTTTTCTCAGTTACAGCAATCCAGTCAAAATATCCAGTGTGTTTTACACTACCTTGTGGACCCTGAGTCGTATATTCTAAATAGGTGTTATTTCTAACATATGATCCACCAATTCCATTATTATTAAATTTTGTGTTTGTGTTTGTAATCTTTCCATCACCATATTTTTGATAGAAATTGTATTGAGCTAAATACTTAGCTAAGTCATCAGCTTTTAATCTATATGCCTCTCCTAATGTGGTATTATTTTTAATTGCAGCTTGACGAATTTCTTCTAGTTCTCGCTTAGTATTATTGATATTTGTAATCAAATCTTCTAAAGTTTGATTCTTTTGAGATTCAAAGGCTTCAGAAGCACTTGTAAATTCTTTTGATAAACTTTCAGATTCACTTGTATAAGTAGAAGTTTCTGCAGATGTGCTTAAAGATGCGCTTGTTGATACACTTGTTGAAAGTCTTTCAGATTCAGATTTAAAATCTTCTGTGCTAGTACTTGTTGAAAGAGATTCAGAAGCCATTTTACTTTTAGCTTCACTTCCAGAAATACTTTCACTAGAAATTTGTGATCCAACTTCTGAAATAGATCCTGATACAGAACCAGATACGGATAAAGATGCAGCTTCTTGTTCAGCATCATTTTCACCAACAGGTTTTACTTGTTCTGTCTCTTCAGCAAGCATAATATTTTGTTCACCTGAACTTTGTGCTTGTACCCTATTAAAGAATCTAGGTGCACGTTTAACAGATCCTTTTTGATTTTCTTGAACAGTATTACCTTCTACTGCAGAAGTTGCAGCAGATGCTTCACTTTCATAACTACTAGTTTCTGATTTAGCTTGAGATAAAGATTCTGTTGTTGATTCAGAAACAGATTGGGATTCAATAATTTGTTCTTCTGTTTGTGAACCAATAACACCTTGTTCATTTTCTGCAGCATAAACAGCATTGTTACCCGCAAAAATAGTTCCGCCACCAACAACAGCACCAGCAGCAGCCATTCCCTTTAAAAGATTGTTCGATTTTTTTCTTCTTATATTCTTTTTCTTTTTCGACATTCTACTCATTCCTTCCCAAAAAACTTTTATATTTCTATATTGCCCATAAATTAGAAATAAAAAAATCAAGCAGAGCACACGAAAAGATGTACTCTTCCCTTACTAGGTTTAATAGTAAACGGAAAGCTTGATTTATTCAAGTAAAAAACACGATTTCTAACCAATTTTTTTTAAAAAATATACATTTGTTAATATGCGTGAACATATATTAAAATAAGCATAGAAATAATATAACCAGTATGCTAACCACAGTTATATTTAGATAAACTCATCTAGTCCAAAGCCATGATTGTATCTACAAATAATTTCTTAGTAAAATAGCCATTATTTATTAAATATTGTACATGTTTTAGATTCGAAACCATCTGATTATAATTATCTTCTGTACAATTTTGAATCATCTCATCCGCCTCTTCTAGACTTGAGACTACAAATCCAATTCCTTTTTCTTTCACAAAATCTGCATTTGATAAATAATCAGGAACTATAACCGGAATACCTGCTGATAAATAGGAAGCTAACTTATAAGAACAATTCATCTTATAATATACTTTTTCATCTTTTGGATCTTCATGATTACCCCAAACCAAGCCAAAACCACCCTTAGATAATTCCAACAACAACTCTGTTTTATTTAACCATCCACCAAAATGCACTTTAGAATAATCATAATCTGAATTATGATTACCAAAAGCATAAAGAGGTGTATCATATCGCCAATTCTGGAAAAAAGGAAATCTTGAAACATCTCCTAAAAAATAAAGTTTTCTTTCAAAACAAGGTATGTGTAAATCCATATGTACATTAAAATCCCACATCTTCTGTACTACATATTTCTTAACAGTTAACCCTTCCTCTACAAGTCTTTGATACATTCTTTCAGAAGGAACAATCACTACTTCTGCCTTATTGTACATATCAATAAAATAAGGCATTAAAAAATAATTATTTTCAAATTGAATTGGAGGAACATCCTGAATAAAAAATACAACTCTTCCTCCATACGCCTTAATTCTATCAACTAAACCATTATCCCAATCCACTATATTCCATGTTGGTGATTGAAAAATAACGACATCACCAGGTGTAACTCTAGCTATTATCCCATCATATCGTGAAGATAATTCATTTTTTGGTTCTTTATCGTAAGAATATACAAACACCCCAATTTCGCTATCGCATAAATCTTTTAAAATATCAACCACTTCATGTTGTGATAATTGAACTACGCTTCTTGGACTAAATCCATAAACATTTGTCACATGTATTCTCATAAACATCCTCCGATTTTCTAACTATAATACATAGCCACCTTGTACATATGAAAGTAAACATCTAACATCAAAGAAATCAACATTATATTCCAATCCCATTGAATGTAAATTTTGAACCGCTTTTCCATTATCTGCCACCGTATCCACGATGATAGTAAATACATGATTTTTATTTGTGTCCATCACATTCTTAATAGATTCAAAATCTTCTGCCACATGAATCGTATGAAACAAAGGCTTTACTTGATTTATTAATCGTTCATTACTTCCATAATATATATTTATATTGTTTACATCTGAAACACGTGTAAATAGTTTCTCAAAGATTTCTATTTGAAAATCCACCTTATAAATTGAACGATTCAAAAAATCAAATGGGTCATTTGACCAAGGTGTATTCAACAATGTTTTATAATACAAATAATCCATTTCTGTCTGACTATTTACCGTACATAAAGTTCCAACATAATGATATACCTTATTTTTTAATTCTCTTTCATCCTCATGACGAATACTTTCCGCAAAATAATTCCAATTCTCATCAATCAACAACGTATCATCTTTATAAATTACATTCAACGCGTCTTGATCCGGTAAATCTGATTCCGGATGATCTTTCAAATATTCAATTGTCTGCTTATGTAAATCTCCTTTTTTTCGAATATTTTCTAAGTTCATATATAAAACACCCGAATTAAAATATTTAGATTTTTCAATCACTTTACCTCTAGTGGGGTATGTCCAAATATAGCCTTTTTTCACATTCAAATCCGGCACGGCAGCCAAACAATAATCATTAATATCAATATCCCATAATTCTTGAATATCTCTATTGAATAATAAATCGGCATCTAAATAAATAATTCGATTCAAATCACCAAGAATTTTTGGCAACATTACTCTAAACATAGCTCCAACCGTATAATTTCCCATTTGAACATTATATTCTTCAAACAAATCATCTGATAAGGAATAAAACTGTATACGATCATCAAACTTTTCAACAATCTCAATCAATTTAATTTTATTCGCATTACTCAAAGTAGAATCATGTAATATATGGAAACAAACCTTAGAATTTGTATGTTCCAATATAGATTGAATTGTCACGCCAACCCAAGACGTATAATCCCCTGTTTTATCATACAAACCAAAACCTACATGTATTTCATTTTCAATGACACGATTACGCATACAATGTAATGTATTCTCAACAAAACACAATCGTTCAATAGCATCCATCAAACACTTCTTTGTGTGACCATAATTTGAATCTAAAAATACACTACAAAAACCACGATTCTTAAGAACATGGTAATTCACATTATTATTTACAATAATAGAATCAGCTCTTTTTAAAAGATTTAAACAACTAGAATCCAAACACTCACCATGCATATAAATAATTAACTTTGTATGATACGCCAAAATTTTTGCCATCAATAAACTATCATACTTATACCCATTTGATGTTGGTAACTGCAATACAACAATATCGTCAAATCCCAATGCCGAAATAATTCCATCCAATCGTTTTGACAACTCAGCATCACTATCACTATCAACAGGATATGTATAGATTCCCATTTCATAGGCCCCTAATTCAATACCAACCTTAGAAACTTTCGACTGAGCATCCCTCAATTCTTTAGAAGCATTAAATCCATTAATATTTGTTATATGTAACTTCATAATAACCCCCTACATAAAACCGCCATCATTAACCGAAAAGATTCTCGCGACGACAAAGAAATCTTTTCCATTTTTAAAACCAAGTTCTTCCAAATTTTGAATTGCCCTACGATCATCTGATTCCCAATTAACAAAAATAATGACTGGGCCATTTTCATCCTTTAACACAGATAAGTCTTTACATGGTAATATATCAGAATCCAAATTTTTCGCATATTCTAATACTCGATAATCATCATCCTTTAGATGGATGCGATTATAAAGTGTTTTTAACATCTTATTTTCCTCACCATAAAAAACATGTTTAACATCCGGATCACTCAATAATTGAAGCATATTTTGATACTGATACACTCTATCATTCATTCTATCAAAGCATCGTTCAAATTGATGATTCATTTCATAGTCATTCCATGGCGTTCTACAAATTGTTCTAAAGTACTCTAAATCAATTTGACTATGCGAATATAACATTAATAAGTCAGCTGCATAATGAAAAATAGCTTTATCTAACTTTTCAACATTATCCTTTCGGTGCATAAAAACAAATTGATTCCAACTACCATCCAAATATAGAACTTTATTATGGAATAAAACATTTAAAGCATCTTGATCAGGCAAACCAGCTTCTAGATTTTCAATCAAAAAATCAACAACTAATTTTTTTAAGTTTCCAAATTCACGAAGCTTTTTAAGATTCATATAAAGTACACCCAAATTAAAATAAGATTCTTTTTTTATTTCAGGATATTTATTTAAAATCCTAGGATGATTATGAACAGCCACACCTTCATCTACAACTCCAGCCAAATAATATTCACGAACATCGACATCCCATAATTCTTTTATATCTCGATTCACAAATAAATCGGCATCCAAGTAAATAATGCGATTTAAATCTGGCAATAATTCCGGTAATGAACACCTAAACATAGCCCCAATTGTAAAACGACTCATCTGATCCTTCACAACATAAAAATCATTCTCATCTATTTTATGAAATTCAACTATTGAAGATCCATTATACGCTACCTTTTCTAGCTTATACCTATTATCACTACTTAAAGTCTCATCATGCAAAATATGGAAACAAATCCTAGAATCCGTATGCTCAATTATAGACTGCATTACAGTACCAACCCAAACACTATAATGACCATCTTTATCATGTAGTCCAAATCCTATATGAATGACATCTCCATCTTGTTCATCTAGTACCGGTTCACTCAGTTCATCTACGGCATCTATCAAATACTTCTTGATATAGAAATCTGAAGATAAAATATTTGATGAAGTTGAATTCAATTCAAACTCATAATGAATATTCTTCTTATAGAAAACATTTGAATAATTATGCTCCTTCAAATACGCATGTACCTCATTATTTGTAGGCATAATTAAATCTACAGCATTTAATACATACTCATAGTCAATTTTTTGATGCAAAAGAATACAAATCTTCGTATTATACGCTCTAATTTTATTAATCAATAAATTATCATAGTGTTCACCATTACCTGTAGGTAATTGTACAAACACCAAATCATTAAATTGAAGTGATGAAATAATCCCATCCAAACGTTTTGATAATTCATTATCTGTGTCTGTAGTTACATCAAAATTAAAGACTCCCATCTCTTTAAAGCCTAATGCATGCCCTGCATCCGCATATAGATTTTGTTTCTTTCTTAACTTTTGATCATGTATAAACCCATAAATATTCGTTATATGTACATTCATTACCCTTTACTCCTATAAAAAACGGACATGTCCTTAGACATATCCATTCTATCACACTATTCAATTAAGGTGACTCCTACTTTCCAGACTTGATTCAAGAAATTCAGATTCAGTGTAGCCAAACGATTATGCTTATCATACTTAATAATATAATCATCCATGTTAATAAGTGGTCCTCTTGTGACATGGATCTTATTATTCAGTAATACTCCATAAGACATTCTTAGAACCTTTTTTTCATCCATCAACATAGTAAGAATACGAATCTCCTCATCGGTTAATGCTGAAATGTCCTCTTTATATTTCAATTCATGAATAAAAACACTCTCCAAAGGAAACTTTCTAAAAATACGATCCACATCAACCTGTGACAATTTACTTACTACAAATACATAGCCACCAAACATCGTTCTTTGTTGAATCTGTTTCGATACACGATGATAAAACTCTACCTTTGGACTAAACGCAAAAATGCCCTCATTTTCATTCAAGTACTTACATACTTCCTCTTCCTTCGAACGTATGGTCAATAGTACATACCAATGTTCATCCAAATTCATACGTAAAGCCCTTTCATTTCATATACTAAAATTATAAAGTGGTTAGTTATCTGTGTCAAATCGATTAAAACGGTAAATCGATCTCTGGTTCTTCTTCTTTTTTATCCACTTCTTCTTCAAAAGTCGGTAAGTTCTCTAAATCCAATTCATCCAATCTATAGTAATCAAAAAAAGGCTCTTCCATGATTGGATCCCAATTCATACAATAGCTATATACATAATTTACTTGTGCATCCGTTAAACCACTTA
>JABLTL010130577.1_pt1 | contig 21179 bp, 16 predicted proteins | sample 7160151 | NCBI WGS metagenome assembly JABLTL01 (sample SAMN14651223, study PRJNA627086) | human gut metagenome | isolation source: feces | host: Homo sapiens
AATTGGCGTATGTCAACTTTGAAGATATGAAAATTCGTTCAACCTCCTTTTCCAGTTTGTACTGACGCATCAAAGCGTCATAATATCACCTCCTAACGGGATCAACGCTTGTATTCTACGGGCTTGGTGAGCCGGATCACCGCCGCAAACGAGATCAGCAGCACCAGCAGACACACCGCCAGAATCCCTTTGCCAAAGCCCGTATTTACAAGCACATCGTACCAGTCTTTATTCAGGAAGTATAACAATGGGATATTGCCAATGAGCAGGAACGCCATTGTGATAAATTCCTTGAAAGGCTCATAAAGCAGGTAGTCCAGTTCCGCCGCAACAATCCGCATATCCGAGAGTTTCCCGATGATCGGGGTGAGCGTGCTTTTCAGGCTCTTATCGTCCTGACAGGCGATAGCGGCATCCACCCATTCCCGAAACACATAGTTGTCCAGCTTGGGCTTCATGTTGGAGAGTGCCTGTTTCACATCGGCGCTTATCATATTGGTTTCGGCCAAGAAGCCCCGGAACACATCTGCCACAGGCGGGTTCAGGTAATGAATGTTTTCTTCCACAGCGGTTATCATGCTCTCGCTGCGCAGATAGGAACTTGTGATGATACGGTAATAGGTTGCTTTGCAGCTATTGGCATGGGTGGTGGTGATAACTGCGTGGCCGGTGCGGGCCGCCTCCTGTGCGGCGAAAGCCTCGGCCGATTTCATCTCACCGACACACACAATGTCCGGGTTACAGGTCAGGGCAAACTCCAAAAGGCGCTCCTGATCGTAGTTCTGCTTGGGATCGTCAGAAAAACGGGTAACGGTATGGACTACATTGTTGATGACATTTCCTTCGGCGTCCTCTTTCACAAGGTCAAATTCGCGGCACCCATTTTCAATGGTGAAGATTCTCTTTTCGTTGGGAATGGTGGAGAGAATCCAGCTCATCAGCGTGGTTTTACCGCTGCCGGTGGAACCAGTCACACAGATGGACAAACCGAACCGGAGAACTTCGGCCAGAAAGTCCAGCATTTCGGCGGTGGCTGTCCCGTAGCCAATGAAATCATCACGGCTCAACTTCTTGGGATTCACGATAGGCCTCCGGCGCCAGCAGATACGTGCGGCGCTGTCCACGGTGCAGGTCTGCCTGCCACCACGGGATATGCCGGGCCGTCATGTCCGCCGTCAAGGCATCCTGCGCCGGGCCATCCTTGCTGCGGGGCGGCAGCAGCACACGGCGAACGCGGTTGGCCTGAAGATACGCCTGCGTCAGAGCAGGCGACCAGTGATCCGGATGGTCATGGGTGAACAGCAGAAAATCCGCGTCACGAAACGGCCCCTCTCCCCGCAGCATTTGATCCAGCATCGCCTGCGGAACGGGGCTGAAGGGGTATTGGCTACTGTGGTGCAGGCCGTCGATCAGAAATCGAATGCCGTCAATTTCCAGCAGAATACCCGCGTTGGCGATCAGTGTGGCGTGCGTCATAAGCGTTCTCCTTTCAATGGGGTCACACCGCGCGAAATAGCGCGAAATGTTCAGTTGACTTTTATGTTTTTCAAGGGTATACTCGAATTATTATGTGCGGGTATAGCAAGCAGAAGCAACGGATATGCGGGAAAAATAAGAGAGAGGGCAAACAGTGTGAAGCTGAGGGGAGTCATACGATATAAACCTGTCGGGGCGGCGGCGGAGCTGCCCTGCGGCAAGGAGCAGATTTCAGAAGCATACGGCAGCTATTATCTGGGGGCCGCCGTGCAGGAGCAGATGTGTACAGCACTGGAGCAGTTCTGCTCTCCCTCCGGAGGGGTATTGTACATACAGGGCTGTTCCGGCACCGGCAAGACCTGCACGATCGGCTATTTGCTGGGACTGCTGACGCTGCCGAAGGAGGACACAAAGCCGCCCAAACGGCTGGCCGCCGCGTTGGCGGGAAAGGCGGCGGAGTACCACGTCGTAACCGCCGATCTGTCCGCCGCCGGAGAGTCTCTATGCGACATTATCGGACAGGCGCTGGACTGCACCACGGCGTTTCAGGTGGGGCCGGATATCAAGCGCACCAGAAGCCTGTATCAGCGCCAGCTGTCCACCAGAATGGACGCCTTTGCTTCGGCTCACCCCGGTGCCTGCCGTCTGCTGGTGCTGGACGGCCTGGCCGAATTCTTTGAAAGCCGCAGTGAGGACGACATTCAGGACGATCTGCTGTTCTATACGGCGCTGTGCAACATTACGGAAAAGAGTCCCCTGCGGATCATCGCCGGGGTCGACGCCCGTCTGTTTGACGAGGACAACGGCTGCCGTGCCCGGAAGACCTTGCAGCAGGACAGCGCCAACACCGCCCGCATCACTCTTGACAGCGCGGTGGTGATGGAGGTCTTGCAGCACTGCTGCATCCGAAAGAGCAAAACCCAGCAGCAGGAGATCGCCGCCTATCTGCAGCAGTTTGCCATGCAGTTTCCGGAGCTTCGGCTGCATCTGGCCGACTATGTGGCGGCGCATCCCTTCCACCCCGGTCTGATCACACTGCTGAATGACTATCCGGTTCTGCGGGAGCTACCGTTGCTGGAAACGTTGTCATCTCTGGTGGAAAGCCGTCTGGAGCACGAATTGGCGCAGAACAGGCCCTCCATCCTGACCTACGAGGATCTCTGGCGCAGCTGTGTACTGCCCATGGCAGCCGACAGTGCCGACCCGATGCTTCACGCGGCGGCGGTACGCGCCTCGGAGCTGGAGCAGCGCATCGCCGCGCTGGCGCTGCCGGCGCAGGAAAACGCACTGGTGACGCAGGTGGTAAACGCACTGCTGCTGCGGCAGCTGCTGTTCCGGAATCCCGCGGCCACCGGAATGACGCCGGAGCAGATCCGGGACGACCTGTTCCCCGCCGGAGATACCGCCGTCATCCAGCACGCCATCACCGTAGAGCAATATGTGGAGCAGATATTGACGCGGATCATCAGCTTTTCGGCGCAGCCGCTGCTGTGGCTGGACAGCGCCTGCGGCTGCTACTGTCTGGCGGTGGAAAAGCGGGACAATTATAACAAAAAGATCACGCTGGAGCAACTGTCCCAGCTCATCAACATCTCCCGCACCACCATTTACAAGGTCATCAACGGCAAGGGCCGCGTGTCGGAGAGCACCCGCGCGCTGGTGGAAAAGGCCCTGCTGGAATACAACTACGTTCCCAACTTCAACGCCCGGGATCTGGCCTATCACAAGACCTACCGCATCGGCTATATCGGCATGGCCCACTATGGCTCCACCTTCTTCTCCAAGCTGATGCAGGACGGCATCCGCAAGGCGCTGGCGGAGCTGGAGGACAACGGCTTACAGATCGTGTCCGCCATCTCCTACATTCTGGAGCCGCAGCAGCAGATCACGGATATCGAGCGGATGCTGCAAAGCGGCATCCGGGCCTTCATCATCGTGCCCTGCGACCCCAAGGTGCTGGAGCCGGAGATCAAAAAGCTGCGGGAGCTTCACTGCGATATCATCTATCTCAGCCGCTACGTGGAGAAAAAAGACCGGGTGTTCGTGGGCATCGACTATCCCCAGAGCGGCCGTCTGGCGGCGGAGATGATGTCCAAGATGCTGCCGCAGGGCGGCAACATCGCCATCACCACCAGTAACTTTCTGGAGGACGACCTGTGGGTCAAGCAGCGGTACGACGGCTTTGTGGACTATCTCAAGGGCCGCAGCAGCTACCGTATTCTCGGCCTGTGGGACACCATTTCCGACGAGAAAAGCGCCGAGCTGATCTGTCAGGATCTGATGGAAAAGCATCCGGATATTAGCGGCATCTATGATATCTCCTATAAATCCGAGGCCATTGCCCGGCGTCTGGTGCGGATGCGGCGAGATCAGGACATTAAGCTGATCGGCTTCGACTACTACGACGCCGTAAAGCCCTTTATCCGCTCCTCCGCCATTGACGTTATCATCGGCCAATCCCTGCCGAATCAGGCATACGACGCGGTAAAAATGATGTTTTACCACCTTTGCTACGGCGTGCCGCTGGTCAACAAGGACTACAATTCCCGTCTGGACGTGATCGTGTCCAGCAACATGGATTACTTTGAGGGATAACAGAATACGACACACTTTTCGTCACCGGACGCCAGCAGGCGCCCGGTGATTTTGCTTATCGCAAAATTCGACAAATTAATACGTGTTAAATTTCGACAAAATTCGCCCGTATATGAGGCTGGAATAACACGCGCTTTTTCGGGATAATCGTGCTTTTTTCAAGAAATTACCATTTTCTTTGTGCAAAGTATCATATTTCATCCGTGTAATCCGTTAGTTTTGTCGATTTTTTATTTTGCGCACAAAATTACTTGACATTTTTGTAACGCAGGCGTATGCTTTTAACATGAAGTTTACCACGTGTTAAACATTTTTTCAAGTCCTTCATTTTCCGGTATTTACGAATAGGTATAAGAAACGTTCACCGCGTGTAAACCTCAAAAAATCATAACAAATAAGGAGATCGAACATGAAGAAGTTTTTGGCACTGACTTTGGCCCTGCTGATGGCGCTGTCTCTGGTCGCCTGCGGCAGTCAGCCGGCAGCCGACGACAACCAGGATGCGGACAGCACCCCCGTCGACACCAGCAATTACGTCAAGACCGACTACAACCCCACCAAGCCCATGACCAAGGGCATCAACGGCGAGGATCCCGCCAGCCTGGCGGACTTCAGCTTCACCGATGAAGAGCTGCAGCAGCTGAAGGACGGCAACTTCAAGGTCGCCATCGCCTATCACCAGCTGGGCGACCAGTGCAACGTGGTCAAGTGCGAAGCTGCCAAGGCTACCTTCGAGGAGCTGGGCATTGAAGTGCTGACCGTTACCGAAGCCCAGATGAACGACAACACCCAGTACGATCAGCTGGAGACCATCGCAGCCATGAACCCCGACGCTCTGCTGGTCATGCCCTACAACCCCGACGTCTGCTCCCCCGTGCTGAAGAAGATGGCTGACGCCGGCACCAAGATCGTGTTCATGGAGAGCATCGCTACCGACTTCACCCCCGGTGAGAACTGCGTGGCTCTGGTCTCCTCCGACGGTTACGCCAACGGCTACTATGCCGCCACCATGCTGGCCGAGAAGATCGGCTACAAGGGTGTTGTGGGCGCTCTGACCTATGATGGCTTCCATCTGGTGTGCAACCAGCGTGACCAGGGCTTCCGCGATGGTATCGCCAACTTCCCCGAGATCACTCTGGCTGAGAGCCCCTTCACCAAGGAGGCCAACACCGGCTCCAACGCCGACTCCCTGCTGGCTCAGTATCCCGATCTGGCCGGTGTGTACGTTTCCTGGGAAGCTCCCGCCGAGTACGTGATGGCTTCCGCCAAGGCTGCCGGCCGTGAGGATCTGCAGATCGTCACCATCGACCTGGGCGACACCTCTGCCCGCTCCATCGCCACCGGCGGTATGATCACCTGCTCCGCCACCTCCCGCTCCTGGGATCAGGGCACCTGTGAGGCCTACTGCGCCGCCTACGCCCTGCTGGGCAAGGAGCTGCCCTCCACCTTCGTCTGCCCCGTGGCGCTGCCTGTTGACGCCCACAACCTGCTGGAAGGCTACTGCGCCAGCTACGGTCTGGATCAGGCTCCCGAGTGGCTGACCGAGCTGGTCAAGTAAACCGGCAAACCCTCCTACATATGCCACTCTCTCCCGGCATATGAGTGCCGCATAGTATGTTCCGAGATGCCCGAAAGGATCCCCCTCGATCCTTTCGGGGTTTCGGTACTACTGCCGAACCGTGATTCTGAGTATAAAGTGAGATGGTAAATATGCAGCAAAACCCGATCATCAGTTTGAAAAACGTGCATAAATCCTTCGGCGGCGTATCCGTTCTGAACGGCGTTGATTTCGATTTGCAGAAGGGCTCCGTTCACGCTCTGGTGGGGCAGAACGGCGCCGGAAAATCCACCATGATGAAGATCCTTACCGGCGTATACACCTGTGACTCCGGTGCCATTTACATTGACGGCAGCAAGGTGAAGATGAACAGCTATTCCGACGCTGTGTCTCACGGCATCAGCCTGATCTTCCAGGAGCTGAGCCTAATCCCCACGCTGACCGTGGCAGAAAACATTTTCCTGAACCGTGAAATACTGGAAGGCCCATTCTTAGACAAAAAAAGCATGGAGCGCAAGGCTCACGAGCTGCTCCAAAGCCTTGATATAGATGTGGACGTCCACAGCCGTGTCGAAGATCTGGATGTTGGCGTCTGCCAGATGATCGAGATCGCCAAGGCGCTTTCCGTCAACGCCAAAGTCCTGATCCTGGACGAGCCCACGGCGTCCCTTTCCGAAAAGGAAACCGCCCATCTGTTCACCCTCATCAACAGTCTGAAGCAGCGGGGCGTTTCCATGATCTACATCTCCCACCGCATGGCGGAGATCTTCAAGATCTGCGACACCATCACCGTTCTGCGCAACGGCTCCATCGTGACCACCAAGCCCACACGGGACTACTCCCTGACCGGGCTGATCGAGGACATGATCGGCCGCAAGACCGCCGCGCTGACCACGGCGGACGAGGAGCTGGCCTCCAAGTGCACCGGCCGCCCGCTGATGACGGTGGAGCACCTGAACTGCGGCAGCCGCCTGAAGGACGTCAGCTTTGAACTGCGGGAGGGCGAGGTGCTGGGCCTTGCGGGCCTGATGGGCTCCGGCCGCACCGAGGTGGTGGAATCGCTGTTCGGTCTGAACAAGGACGCCTCCGGTCAGGTCACCATCAACGGCCAGCCTTACGAGATCAAGGGCGTGCGCCACGCCATCGACAGCGGCCTTGCCCTGATCCCGGAGGATCGCCGCCGCGAGGGTCTGGTGCTGATGCACTCGGTAGAGGAAAACCTGATTGTCCCCATCTTCGACAAGCTCAAGCGGGGTCTGCTGCTGGAGAGCAAAAAGGTGGCCGATATCGCCGAGCGCTCCATTTCGGACATGGCCATCAAGACCCATAGCCGGAAAACCCCCGCCTTCAACCTGTCCGGCGGCAACCAGCAGAAGATCGTGGTGGGCAAATGGCTCAACAGCGCGCCCAGCGTCCTGCTGCTGGACGAGCCTACCGCCGGTGTGGACGTGGGCTCCAAGCGCGAGATAATCGACAAGGTGCGCGACTTCGTCGGCGAAAACCACGCCGCGATCTTCATCTCCTCGGATATTCTGGAGCTGATCTCCGCGTGCGACAGATTCATCGTTTTTTATGACGGAAAAGTGACCGCGACATATAATCGCAGTGAAATTACAGAGGAGGTTCTCCAGTATGCAATCCAAAACGAGTGCTGACACCCTGCTGAAGCTGAAAAAGAACATCAACATCAGCAAATGCATGGTCTACATCATTTTCCTTGTGGTTCTTTCCCTGTTCGCCATCTTCATCGGCGGATCGTTCTTCTCTCTCAACAACATTCTGAACATCATCCGCCAGACCGCCGTGGTCTCCATGATCGCCGTCACCATGACGTTCGTGATCGCCATCGGCGAGATCGACCTGTCCGTCGGCTCCACCATCGGCCTGTCTGGCCTGATGGCGGCGCTGGTTCTGCAAAGCACCGACAACATCCCGCTGGCCATTCTGGCGGCGTTGGCTGTAGGTCTGGTGGTGGGCCTGATCAACGGCCTGCTGATCGTGGCGCTGAACCTGCCCAGCTTTCTGGTAACGCTGGGCATGCAGATGGTTCTGGTGGGCACCTCCATGTGGATCACCAACACCACCGCCATCCCCATCGGCAACACCACGTTCACCTTCATCTTCGGCGGCGGCAGCATCGGCAAGCTCCCCCTGCTTCTGCTGTGGGTGCTGATCACCGGCGCGGTGGGCTACATCGTCCTGAACCGCACCCCCTACGGCAAGAAGGTGCTGGCGGTGGGCGGCAATGCCACCTCCGCCCGCTACTCCGGCATCAACGTCAAGAAGATCGTGGTCTACGTCTTCGTCTACAGCAGTCTGATGGCCGCACTGGGCGGCATGCTGTACGCCGGACGTATGAGCTCCGGCCGCTACACCTTCGGCGACGGCCTTGAGCTGGATGCCATCGCGTCCGTCATTCTGGGCGGCACCAGCATGGCCGGCGGCAACGGCTCCATCGTCGGCGCCATCATCGGCTCCCTGCTGATCGGCACCATCAACAACGGCCTGATGTTCTTCGGCCTGTCCACCGCCCAGCAGACGGTGGCCAAGGGCGCCATCATCATCCTCTCCGTTGCCCTCAGCGCCCTGGTGAGCCTGCGCGACAACAATAACAAGTGATAAAGAAGGAAGGTCCGTCTATGAACCACCAAGTAACCCCTGAGGCCATTCACCTCTGCGATGACAGCGTCAAGCTGTCCGACCGCATTACGCGCCTGATCGAGCAATATCACAGCATCGTGCCGCCCCTGTGCGTGGAGCGGGCCCGCCTGCTGACCGAGACCTACCGCCAGACCGAGAGCAAGCCCCACGCCCTGCGCCGTGCGCTGTCGCTGGAGAATATCCTGAACCATATCGGCATCTTCATGTGCGACGACGATATGCTGCTGGGCGCCATCGCGGAAAAGCGCCGTGGCTCCTCCGTGTTCCCGGAGTTTGGCGTACAGTTTATTGAAAACGAGCTTACCGGCAATCCGGTAGACTTCTCCACCCGCCCCTACGACCCCTATATCGTGGAGCCGGAGGTGCGCCGCGAGCTGCTGGAGGACATCCTGCCCTACTGGAAGGATCGCTGCGAGGAGGCGCTGGTGTACAGCCAGCTCCCCGCCGAGACCATGATGGCCAACGAAAAAGGCGTGGGCGGCTACGACGGCACGTGGATCACCCGCGGCGGCGACGGCCACATCATCCCCGACTGGGAAAAGCTGCTGCGCATCGGTGTCAACGGCGTGATCCGGCAGATCGAGGAGCACATGGCCGCGCTGGATCTGGCCGATCCCAACGACTATGACCGCTACATCTTCTACCAAAGCGCCCTGATCGTCAACAAGGCCGTGGTGGCCTATGCCCAGCGGCTCAGCCGCATGGCGGAGGAGCGGGCCGCCGCGACCACTGACCCCGCCGTGAAGAAGCACCTGCTCCAGCTGGCGGAGATCAACCGCTGCGTGCCCGCCCAGCCTGCCCGCACCTTCCACGAGGGATTACAGGCCATCACCACGGTGATCTCGGCCATTCAGCTGGAGTCCAACGGCCACGGCGTCTGCGTGGGCCGTCTGGATCAGCTGTTGTACCCCTACTACAAGCAGGAGCTGGAAGCCGGCACGCTGACGCAGGAGAGCGCCATGGAGCTGATCTGCGCCCTGTACATCAAGCTGAACGAGCAGTCCAAGCTCCGTGATATCTACGACACCAAGCCCTTTGTGGGCTACATGACATACCCCAACCTGACCATCGCCGGTCAGGACGACGCCGGGCGCGACGGCGTCAACGACCTGTCCTACATCTGCGTGGCCGCCACCAAGAAGTCCCGGCTGATCCAGCCTCTGCTGGCCGTCCGCGTGTTCAACGGCACCTCTCACCGCTTCATGCAGGAGTGCGCCAAGTGCGTAGGCACCGGCATCGGCTATCCCGCCTTCTACAATGACGAGGCCATCATCCCCGCCATGATGGCGGTGGGCTACTCGCTGGATGACGCCCGGGGCTACGGCATCGTGGGCTGCGTAGAGCCCTCCATCCCCGGCAAGTGCAGCGGCCGCTATGGCGCCGCCTTCCCCAACCCCGTGAAGGTGCTGGAATGCACCATCAACGGCGGCACCGATCCCCGCACGGGTCTCACTCCCCTGCCCTGCAAGCGCCTGAGCGAAATGAGCAGCTGGGAGGAGTTCTACAACGAGTTCAAGGCACAGGAGCTCCACTACCTGAAGCACCACGTGATCCAGGACAACTGCATCGACAAGGTATACGAGCAATACCTCCAGACCCCCCTGCTGTCCTCCTACGTGCAGGACTGCATCGGCCGGGGCAAGGAGCTGAAGCAGGGCGGCGGCGTATACGCCTTTACCGGCGGCCAGATGTGCGGCACCTCCTGCGCCATCAACTGCCTGTGCGCCCTGAAGCAGCTGGTGTTTACCGACAAGCTGCTGACGCCTGTACAGCTGGAGCACGCGCTGGCCACCAACTTTGAGGACAGCACCACCAGCCCCACCGGCGAGGAGATCCGTCAGCTGCTGCTGACCCGCGCGCCCAAGTTCGGCAACGACGACGACGTGTCCAACGAGATCGGCTCCGATTTCGTGGGCTTCTGGGCGAAGAACAAAATGTCCTTCCACAACACCCTGTATGGCCGGGGCCCCATTGGCGGCCGGTTCGTACCGTCCACCGCCACCGTGGCGGCCAACGTTCCCATGGGCGAATATGTGGGCGCCACGCCTGACGGCCGCAAGGCCGGCACGCCGCTGTCCGAGGGCATCTCCGCCTTTGGCGGCAGCGACATCGAGGGCCCCACTGCGCTGGCCAACTCCGTGGCGCAGCTGCCCAACGAGCTGATGATCGGCGGCCAGCTGCTGAACATCAAGTTCAACCCCGCCTCCTTCACCTCGGAGCAGGGCATCCAGAACTTCCTGGCGCTGCTGAAGGGCTACTTCGATAAGAAGGGCTTCCAGATGCAGATCAACGTAGTGGACAAGGCCACGCTGCTGGAGGCCCAGCACACGCCGGAGAACTACCGCGACCTGATGGTGCGCGTGGCGGGCTACTCCGCCTACTTCGTGTCCATCGACAAGGATCTGCAAAACGATATCATCCGCCGCACGGAACACAACGTATGACCCATCCTGGAGGCACTGCCGTCGCCGGGGCGGCGCTGCAAAGGAGGATACCGGCATGACCGGCCTAGTCAACAACATCCAGAAATACAGCGTCCATGACGGCGGCGGCATCCGCACGGTGGTGTTCTTTCAGGGCTGTCCCCTGCGCTGCCGCTGGTGCTCCAATCCGGAGACCCAGCCTCTCGCCAACCCACGGCTCTACTGGCGGAACAAGTGCATCGGCTGCGGCCGCTGCGTGGAGGTCTGTCCCCGGCACATCGGCTGCCGCGACCTGCACAGTCCCGACTGCCGCATGTGTCTGGCCTGCGTGGAAAACTGCTGCACCGGTGCGCTGACGCTGGCGGCGCAGGAGATGACGGTAAAGGAGCTGGTGCAGAAGCTTCTCCGGGACGAGGTGTACTACCACAATTCCGGCGGCGGCGTGACGCTCTCCGGCGGCGAGGTGCTGCTGCAATGGCAGTTTGCCGCCGCGGTGCTGGCAGCCCTGCGGGAGCAATGCATCCACACCGCCATCGAAACCGCCGGCTTCGCCCCCTACGAGCACCTGAAGGCGGTGGCCGACCAGTGCGACCGCGTGCTCTATGACGTAAAATCCACGGACGACGCGGTGCACCGTTCGTACATTGGCGTGTCCAACCGGCAGATCCTGGACAACCTGTGCCGCCTGGCCGACAGCGGCGCGGAGGTGATCGTCCGCGTGCCCCTGATCCACAACGTCAACGACAGCGTGGAGAACATCACCCGCACGGCGGAGCTGGCGGCGGCCCATGGCATCCGCGAGATCGACCTTCTCCCCTTCCACCGACTGGGCGAGAGCAAATACGCCGTGATCCAGCAGCCCTACACCATGCCGGACGCCACCGTGCCGCAGGAGCATATCGACGCGCTGGCGGCACTGCTGCGGCAGCGGGGGTTCATCGTTTCCATCGGAGGATAACACATGCAAGAGTATTTACTGGGCATCGACGCCGGAACCAGCGGCGTCAAGGCCATCGTTATGGATACCGCCGGCGTGATCTGCGGCAGCGGCTATCAGGAATGCGACGTGATAACGCCCCGGCCCAGCTGGGCAGAGCAGCGTCCCGCCGACTGGTGGGACGCCTGTGACGGGGCTGTCCGTCAGGCGGTGGCCGTCTCCGGTGTGGGGCGGCGCATCGCCGGCATCGGCCTGTCCGGCCAGATGCAGGGCAGTGTACTGCTGCGGCGTGATGGCACCGTGGCGGACACCTGCATGATCTGGATGGATCAGCGCTCCTGCGGCGAGGCGGAGGAACTGAACGCCCGGCTCACGCCGGAGGAGACCATGCGCTATGCCGCCAACTACTGCCTGCCCAGCTTCTGGGCGGCCAAGCTGCTGTGGCTGCGCAGGCATCAGCCGGAGGTCTTTGACAGCATCCGCAAGGTGCTGTTTCCCAAGGACTATCTGCGCTGGAAAATGACCGGCGAGATCGCCAGCGAGGTATCCGACGCCTCCTGCACATGGCTGCTGGATCTGCCCTCCCGGCAATGGTCCGACCGGCTGTTCCGGACGGCGGGCCTGTCCCGTGAGCTGGTGCCGGAGCGGCTGCTGGAAAGTCAGGACGTGGCGGGATGCCTGCTGCCTGACGTGGCGGAGCGTTGGGGCCTTCGGCCCGGTATCCCCGTGGCCGCCGGGGCAGGCGATCAGGAGGCAGGCGGCGTGGGCATGGGTGTGACCCGGCCCGGCACCATCTGCAGCACCATCGGCACTTCCGGCGTGGTATTTGGATGCAGCGCCGCGCCCTTTATCGACCCGGAGCCCCACGGAATGTACAGCCAGTGCCACGCCGTTCCCGGCCAGTACAGCTTTCTGGGCTGCACGCTGGGCGCAGGCGGCTCCTTCAAATGGATGCGGGACACGTTTTTCGCCCCGCAGAAGGAAGCGCTGGCGGCACGCGGCGAAAGCATCTACGACTACATGACCGGTCTGGCCGCCGAGCAGCAGCCCGGCTGCGGCGGTCTGGTCTTTCTGCCCTATCTGGGCGGCGAAGGCACCCCTTATGTAGACCCCAACGCCCGCGGCGTATTCTTCGGACTCAGCTATCAGAGCGATCTGGGGGCGCTGTGCCGCGCCGTAATGGAGGGCGTCACCTTCTCTCTGCGGGACACGGTGGAGATCATCCGCGCCGCCGGTGTGGAGATCTCCCAGATCCGCGTGGCGGGCGGCGGCGCAAAAAGCGCCCTGTGGCGGCAGATGCAGGCCGACATTTTCGGCCAGAGCGTCTGCATGACCAACGTGGGCGAAGCGCCCGCCGCGGGAGCGGCCATTCTGGCCGGTGTGGCGGCGGGACTGTTCCCCTCCGCCGATCAGGCGTGTCAGGCCATGGTGCAGCTGGTTTCCACCACCGAGCCCATCGCCGCCCATACCGCAGTTTATAACGAGTATTATCAGACCTACCGGGGGCTGTACCAGTCCCTGCGGCAGGATTTCGCCCGTCAGGCAGAGCTGGCCGCCCGCGCTGACGCCGCTTTGTCGGGCATATCACCCAGCTAACAGCCGCACGTCCCGTGCAGCGAAAATGAAAGGAGCGGTTCCATTGAGTACACTTGACAGCAAAACCGTTACGTCCGGCGATGAGGCCGGGATCAGCAGAGAGCTGCTACTGAAGATGTGGGAAAACATGCATCTGGCCCGCAATTTTGAAGAGCATGTCCAGTGGTTATTCTCCAAAGGACTTGTTCACGGCACTACCCATTTGGGCATTGGTGAGGAGGCTACCGCAGCTGGCACTATCGCCGCCCTGAAGCCGCAGGACTATGTGTTCGGCACACACCGTGGTCACAGTCAGGCCATTTGCAAAGGCATCAGCGTCAATAATATGATGGCCGAGATCCTGGCCCGCGAGACCGGCGTGTGTAAGGGTAAGGGCGGCTCCATGCACATTGCCGACCCCGACATCCACTACTTTGGTGCCGACGGCATTCTGGGCGCCAGCGCCGTCATGTGCAACGGCACTGCATTGGCCATCAAGAAGCGGGGCGAAAAGGATCGTATCTCTCTAGTCTTCTTCGGCGACGGCACCAGCAACGAGGGTGCTACTTGGGAAGCTATGAATCTGGCCGCCGTCTGGCAGCTGCCCACACTTTTCGTCTGTGTCAACAATACCTATGGCATGTCCACTCCCATCGCTCAGGCCATGAAGGACACTGACATCTCCAAGCGCGCCTACCCCTTTGATATGCCCGCTCGTTCCATCGACGGAAACAACGTGCTGGAGGTCTATCAGACCATCAAGGAGGCCCGCGAGTACGTCGCCTCTGGCAAAGGCCCCATGCTGGTGGTGGAGAACACTTACCGTATCTCCGGTCACTCCAAGAGTGACGGCAACCTGTACCGCACCAAGGAGGAGATCGAGTCCTGGAAGCAGAAGTGCCCCATCAAGGCCTTCCGCAAGTATCTGGTGGAAAACGGCATCGCCTCCGAGCAGGAGCTGGACGATATCGCGCAGGCGGCTGCCGCCGCCATCGACGCGGCGGAGGAATATGCCAAGGGAAGTCCTGAGCCGTCTGTGGACGATCTGCTCAACGACGTCTACGCGTAAAAAGGAGGATGCAAACCATGGCTACTACGAAAGAGATCACATACGCACAGGCCATCAACGACGCCATGTGCGAGGAAATGCAGCGTGACGAAAACGTCTTTATGATGGGCGAGGATATCGCGGAGTACTGCGGTGCCTTCGGCGTCTCCCGCGGCATGCTGGAAAAGTTCGGCAAGGATCGGATCATGAACACCCCCATCTCCGAGCAGGCCTACGTCGGCGCCGGCATCGGCGCCGCCATGGCGGGCATGCGTCCCATTGTGGAGCTGATGTTCTCCGACTTCATGTGCGTCTGCTTTGACGAGCTGGTCAACGAAGCGCCCAAGATGCGCTTCATGTTCGGCGGCAAGGTGAAGGTGCCGATGGTCATGCGCACCGCTGCCGGTGCAGGCACCGGTGCCGCCGCCCAGCACTCCCAGAGCCTCGAGGCCTGTCTGGCTCACTTCCCCGGCCTAAAGGTGGTCATTCCCTCCACCCCCTACGACGCCAAGGGCCTGCTGAAAACCGCCATCCGGGACGACAACCCCGTCATGTTCCTGGAGCAGAAGACCCTGTACCGCACCAAGGGCATGGTGCCCGAGGAGGAGTACACCATTCCGCTGGGCGTGGCCGACGTGAAGCGGGAGGGCACCGACTGCTCCATCATCACCTATGGCCGCATGGTGCAGATGAGCCTTCAGGCTGCCGAAAAGCTGGCCGAGGAAGGCATCCACGTGGAAGTGGTGGACATCCGCTCCCTAGTGCCCCTGGACACCAAGACCATCGTGGAGTCCGTCAAGAAGACCCACCGCGCCCTGATCGTTCACGAGGCGGTGCAGTTCGGCGGCTTCGGCGGCGAGATCGCCGGTCAGATCGCCGATAGCGAGGCGTTCTACTATCTGGACGCGCCGATCCGCCGTCTGGGTGCGCTCAGCTGCCCCATCCCCTTTAACCCCAATCTGGAGCGGGAGACCTTCCCCACCGTGGACAAGATCATCGCGCAGGTCAAGAGCCTGATGTGACACAAGGAGACGTTATATGACTGAGATATTTATGCCGAAAGCCGGCATGGACATGAAGGAGGGCCGCCTGATCCGCTGGCTGAAGGAGATCGGCGACCATGTGGAGAAGGACGAGCCCATCATGGAGATCGAGACCGACAAGATCACCATGGAGGCGGAAGCACCTGCCACCGGTATCCTGCTGGCCAAGCTCATTGACGACGAGACCACCGTTCCCGTGCTGCAAACCATCGGCTACATCGGCCAGCCCGGTGAGAAGATCCCCGATGCGCCGGTCGCCGCCGCCGATACACCCGCTGCCGCTCCTGTTGAGACGGCGGCGGAGACCGCCGCGCCCGCCTCGAAGCTGCCTGTGCTGAACGGCTCCGTGGCCGCCACTCCCTACGCCAAAAAGCTGGCGGCGGAAAAGGGTGTGGAGCTGGCGGCAGTGACCGCCAGCGGCCCTGCCGGAGAGGTGCGTGCCAGCGACGTGCTGGCCGCCGCCCAGAGCGGCGCAGTCAACGCCACGGCGCTGGCGAAGAAGTACGCCGAGGTAAACGGCGTAGACCTCTCCGCCGTGTCCGGTACTGGCCACGACGGCAAGATCCGCAAGAACGACGTACTGAACGCCGCCGCACCCGCCCAGCGTGAGATTACCCGCATCCCCCTGACGCCCATCCGCAAGGCCATCGCCCGCAATATGTTCAACAGCCTGCACTCCATGGCCCAGACCTCCGATTCCGTGGAGATCGACGTTACCGAGCTGATGGCACTGCGTCAGCGTCTGCTGGCCCACAAGGACGAACTGGGCACCAAGATCACCATCAACGACCTGCTCAGCTATGCGGCGGTCAAGATGCTCAAGACCCATCCGCTGGCCAACGCCAGCTTCTCCGATACCGAGATACTCTGCTATCCCGACGTGAATCTCAGCATGGCGGTAGCCACCGATTACGGCCTGACCTCCCCTGTCGTCCACGGCGCGGATCGAATGAGTCTGGTGGAGCTGAGTCTCGCCATGCGCGACCTGGTGGTACGGGCCCGTGACCGCAAGCTGACCGCCGACGACCAGCAGGGCGGCACCTTCACCCTGACCAATATGGGCATTTTTCCGGTGGACAACTTCAACCCCATTCTGCCGGCACCCCAGTCCTGCATCATTGGCTTTGGCCGCTGCGTGGAAAAGCCCGCCGTGTATCAGGGCCAGATCTGCATCCGCACCATGATGGTGCTGTCCGTTACCTACGACCACCGCGTATTCGACGGCGGCGAGGTAGGCTCCATCATGAAGACCATGAAAGAGTATCTGGAAACGCCGGAGCTCTTTCTGGTACAGTGAGGGCGCGCCATGGCGGAAATGACATATCAGGTAGCCGTCATCGGCGGCGGCCCCGCCGGTTATGTGGCGGCTATCCGCGCCGCCCAGCTGGGCGGTAAGGTGGTGCTGTTTGAAAAGGACGAGCTGGGCGGCACCTGCCTGAACCGGGGCTGTATCCCCACCAAGACCTTTCTGAAAACGGCGGACATGATCCGCGATATCCACAAGGCCGTCCAGCACGGCGTCATCAACGATCCCGCCACCTCCGTGGACATGGAGAAGGTGGTGGCCAACAAGGATCACGTGGTTCGCCAGCTGACCGGCGGCGTAGGCGCGCTGCTGCGCTCCAACGGCGTCACAGTGGTAAAGGGCGAGGCCGCCCTGTCCGGTGAGCATGAGATCGCCTGCGGCGGCAAGACCTACACGGCGGACTCCATCATTCTGTGCGGCGGCTCTGTGGCCACCCGCATCCCCATCCCCGGCATCGACAATCCCAACGTGCTGACCAGCACGGAGATTCTGGTTCTCAAGGAGCTGCCGGACAAGCTGGTCATTATCGGCGGCGGCGTCATCGGTTGCGAACTGGCCTGCGCTTTCGCGCCCTTCGGCAGCCACGTGACCATCGTGGAGGCCACCGACCGGCTGATCCCCCTGATGGATCGTGAGCTGGCGGACTCCCTGAAGGAGTCTCTCATCAAAAGCGGCATCGACGTGCGCACCTCCGTCAAGATCACGGAGATCCGCAGTGAAAACGGCAAGACCTTCCTGCACTGTGCCGACGGCAGTAAGCTGGAGGCCGACAAGATCCTGCTGTCTGTAGGCCGGGGCACCGACCTGAGCTGCCTCGGTGCGCTGAAGGATACCATCCGCACCGAAAAGGGCAAGGTGGTAGTAGACGACGGCATGCGCACCAGCGTGCCCCACATCTACGCCGCAGGCGATATCAATGGCCGTCTGATGCTGGCCCATACCGCCTTCAAGATGGGTGAGACGGCAGCGGAAAACGCCATGGGCGGGCACAAGACAGTGGATTTGTCCTTTGTTCCTTCCTGCGTGTACGCTATCCCGCAGGTGGCCTCTGTGGGTATGACGGAGGACGAGGCGGTGGCCAAGTATGGCCGTGACGCCCTGCGTATCGGCAAATTCCCCTTTGCCGCCAATGGCCGGGCCCTGTCCTGCGGCGAGCCGGAGGGATACGTCAAGGTCATTATGCTGGAGAAGTATTCCGAGTTCTGCGGCGTTCACATTTTCGGCGCACAGGCTGCCGAGATGATTGCGGAGCCCACGGCGCTAATGTGTGCTGAGATGACCGTAGAGGAAACCGCTGACATGATCCATGCGCACCCAAGCTTTTCAGAAGCCTTTATGGAGGCATGTGGAGACGCGATAGGACGTTGTATTCATCTGCCGAAAAAACATTGAACTACCCCTCCTCTCTCTTTTTCATGCAGCCCGTTGTTTTCTTTCACCTCCCTGCTTCCTGAAAATAAAATTCCTCCGGGCATACGCCCGGAGGAATTTTATTTTATCTATCCGCCCGCCGCCAAGCTCAGTCCGTAAACTGCGCCGGACGTTTTTCCAGAAATGCCCGCATTCCCTCCGCCTTGTCGTGGGTGGCGAAGGACATACCGAAGGTGGTGGCCTCCATCCGCAGGCCGTTTTCGATATCCATGTCCATGCCGCTCTCCACGCAGGCCTTCGCCAGCGTCACAGCATAGCTGCCTTTGGACAGGATCTTCCGGGCCATGGTCTCGCAGGCCGCCATCAGCTCCTCCTTGGGCACCACCTTGTTGGCAAGGCCAATGCGATAGGCCTCCTGGGCGTCGATGCGGTCGCAGGTGAAGATCAGCTCCTTGGCCCGGCCCTTGCCGATGAGCCGGGGCAGACGCTGGGTGCCGCCGAAGCCCGGCAGGATGCCCAGACCGCACTCCGGCTGGCCGAACACAGCGCTGTCGGCGGCGATACGAATATCACAGGCCATGGCCAGCTCACAGCCGCCGCCCAGTGCATAGCCGTTCACGGCGGCGATGCTCACCTGAGGCATCCGCTCCAACCGGCAGAAGGCTTCGTCCGCCAGCAGCGCCATGGTGCGCCCCTCCTCCGAGGTGGCATTGACCATCTCGGAGATATCCGCGCCCGCCACAAACGCCTTGGCCCCGCTGCCGGTGACGATGACCACACGGGCGTCCTTGCGCTTTTCCAGCTGGGCAAGGCACTTGTTTAGCTCCGTCAGCGTGGCGGTGTTCAGGGCATTCAGGGACTTGGGATTGTTGATGGTGATGTACGCGATAGAATCCTTGATCTCAAACAGCAGATGTTCATACATGGCCGGCACCTCAGTCCACCTTCTGCGCGGCCTTGTAGGCCTTGATGGCCTCGGTCAGCTTGGGCACGATCACGTGCAGGTCGCCCACGATGCCCAGATCCGCCAGCTTCATCATGGGGCAGGTCTCGTCCTTGTTAATGGCGATGACGAACTCGCTGCCCTCCATACCAGCCAGATGCTGGATAGCGCCAGAGATGCCGCAGGCCACGTACAGGTCAGGGTGTACCGTCTTGCCGGTCTGGCCCACCTGACGATCCTTCTCGATCCAGCCGCTGTCCACGCCGATACGGGAGGAGGACACCTCGCCGCCCAGCACTTCGGCCAGCTCACGCAGAGGCGCGTAGCCCTCGGCGCTGCCGACACCCCGGCCGCCGGACACCAGCACCTTGGCCTCGGTGATATCCACGGGCTTCTTATCGTCGTGCACCACCTGCAAAATTTCCACATTGCGGTCGTCCATCGAAAGTCCCGCGTCCACCACGGTGACCTTCCCCTGACGGCTCATATCCCGCTGGGGCATCTCCATGACGCCGGGGCGCACCGTGGCCATCTGGGGCCGGTAGTTGGGGCAGATGATGGTAGCCATCACGTTGCCGCCGAAGGCGGGACGGGTCATCTTCAGGTTGCGGTCGGTGGTGTCCAGCTTCTCGATGCGTTCCTCCGGCAGAGAGGTAGCCGCACGCAGATAGCCCTTGTACTTCTCCACATCCACATCCAGACGGGTGCAGTCGGCGGTCAGGCCGGTGTGGATGCGTCCGGCAATGCGGGGTGCCATATCGCGGCCGATGGAGCTGGCGCCGAACAGCACAATGTTGGGCGCATAGCTGCGGATCACATACTCCATGCCCTTGACGTAGGGCTCGGTGGTGTACTCCGCCAGCACGGGATGATCCAGCACCAGCACCTCGTCTGCGCCGTACTGGCACAGCATGTCGGCCTTGTCGGCGATGTTGTGGCCCATGAGAACGGCCACCACCGCCTCGCCCAGATCGGCGGCCAGTCTGGTGGCCTCGCCGATCAGCTCAAGGCTGACCTTCTGGATGCTGCCGCCCCGCTGCTCAACAAATACGAAAATATTCTTGCTCATCTCTTGTCCCTCCTGTCAGATGATGTGGCGCTGGATCAGCTTGTCCATAATGGCCGCCACGGCCTCGTCGGCGCTGAGACCCTTCAGCACCGTGCCCGCCGCCTTGGCCTGCTTGCCGAAGGACATAAACACATTGGTGGGAGAGCCCTTCAGGCCGATCCACTCCGGATTCAGCGCATCCTTCAGGTCGTCGAAGCCCCACACCGTAACATCCTTCTTATAGGCGTCCACGATACCCCAGGTGGACATATACCGGGGCTCGTCCAGCTCGGACAGCGCCGTCACCAGACAGGGCAGCTGCACCTTTAGCATGTGGGCCTGATCCTCAAACTGGCGCTTGACCACTACGCTGCCGTCCTCCAGCGTCAGCTCCTCGGCATAGCTGACCTGGGGCACGCCCAGCTGCTCGGCGATCTGAGGGCCTACCTGTGCGGTGTCGCCGTCGATGGCCTGACGGCCGGTGATGACCAGATCGAACCCAATCTTCTTCAGCGCCGCGGCGATGATGGTGGCGGTGGCATAGGTGTCGGAGCCGCCGAACTCACGGGCGGACAGCAGATAGGCCTCATCCGCGCCCATGGCCAGCGCTTCCCGCAAAGCCACATCCGCCTGGGGCGGGCCCATGCACACCACGGTAACGGTGCCGCCCACCTGCTCGCGCAGCCGCAGCGCGGCCTCCAGACCGGCCTTGTCGTCATGGTTGATGATGCTGGGCACGCCCTCGCGGATCAGGGTGTTGGTCTTGGGATCCAGCTTTACCTCGGCGGTATCGGGAACCTGCTTGATGCAAACAACGATCTTCATATGCTTCTCCCCCTCCTTATTTCAGCTTCATGGAACCGGAAATGACCATCTTCATCACCTCGGAGGTTCCCTCGTAGATCTCGGTGATCTTGGCGTCGCGCAGCATGCGCTCCACCGGGTACTCGCGGCAGTAGCCGTAGCCGCCCATGGCCTGCACGGCGAAGCGGCATACCTCGTTGGCCACGTCGGAGGCGAACAGCTTCGCCATAGCGGCCAGCGGGCCGAAGTTCTGGTGCTGATCCTCGGCGATGGCGGCCCGCCATGTCATCAGACGGGCAGCGTCGATCTTGGTCTGCATCTCCGCCATCTTGAACTGGGTGTTCTGGAAGGAGTTGATGGGCTTGCCGAACTGCTTGCGCTCCTTGCCGTA
>JABLTL010014757.1_pt1 | contig 21098 bp, 17 predicted proteins | sample 7160151 | NCBI WGS metagenome assembly JABLTL01 (sample SAMN14651223, study PRJNA627086) | human gut metagenome | isolation source: feces | host: Homo sapiens
AAGGCGGTCGATACTTAAAAGAAAATTTTTCTCTCAAGATTATATTGTTGTCTTTTTAACTGATAACATACTTGTAAAAATGAATTTGGCCATTGTGAAATGATTTGTACAATGATTTATCAGCTTACCAAAGACGCAACTATAGAAGAATTAGAAAAAGAAGGATTGTCTTCTATGTACACTGAACATGGTAAAGGTATATATCCTGCAAATTCTTTTGGGGATGCTTTTACAGCTAGTTATTTTGCTGTAACAGGAGACGTGATAGCCGATTTATCAGAAGATATGGCGGCTGAGCAAAAGGCAAGGGCAACTTATGAGAATTTAATTAAGTTAACTAATGATGTCGATTTAATAAGTGTCTTATTATTCTTAAGACAAAGAGAAATAGTTCATTTTAATCGCTTTAAGGAGTTATATGATTATTATAAAAAATTAGGATATTAAGAGTAACTTTATTGTTATTCTTTTTTTAGGTTAGTCCTAGTAACCAGTCCATGGATAAGCCATAATTTTTTGCGATTTGATACGCAAAACTTGTTAATATTAAGCATTTTTCTGTTTCATAGGCTGATATAGTTGAAGAAGTAGTATTTAATTCGTGGGCTAATTCTCTTAATGATAAATTTTTTTGCTTTCTAAAATCTTTAAGTCTTTTAGCAATTTTAGCTTTATCTAATACTATATTTTGGATAATTATTTCCTTTTTATCAGATAAGCCAACTATGTAGTCTATGCTAACATTAAAGTAATTGGCATACTTTAAAAGATGCTTTAGGGGAATGGTTACAGTACCTTTTTCCCATTTTGAAATGTTAGAACGTGTTATACCTAATACTTTGGCCAACTCTTCTTGACTCATGTCTTTACTTTCTCTCAAAAAATATAATCGTTCAAACATAATATCACCATAGATATTTTCGCATTTATTATAAAGTCTTAAAAAAAGTATGAAAAAATACGAGCACTATGATGTAATGTTAAAAAATAAAGTGGGTGGTTAAAATTGAATAAAAGAATAATAATTACATTTGGATGTTTGCTAGTGTTAATGAGTTGTATAACTTTAATTAAACATTATGAGAAATATAATTATTTTTTATCTAATACGACATATGCTTTTTATATTGAAGATGAAAATGGCACCAAAAGTTTTTCTGATAGTGCACCAACTAGTACAAATTTTAGCGTTGATGTTTCATGTGATAATGGTGCATCTGGGTCGTGGGATTATGATAGTTGGGGACCAAAAATAAGAAATATTACAGTTGTAGGGACAAAATGTGTTTTTACTTTTGCACCTAAACGGCCTACATTAGTGGAATATATAACTACATTAGCCCAAACAGATACAACGAACTTAGCAACAGATGACTATGGTAACACAAGATATATAGGAGCTGACCCAAATAACTATATAAGTTTTGATGGTGATATATGGCGTATTATAGGTGTCATGAAAGAAGTTGATGATGGCACAGGGAATAAAGAAGACAGAGTAAAATTAATAAGAGCCTCATCAATAGGCAACTACTCCTGGGATACAAGTGACTCAAACACTAATGGTGGGCGTGGCGTAAATGAATGGAGCCAAGCTGATTTAATGAAACTACTAAATCCGGGGTATGAAAATGTGTCAGTAGGTGGATCATTATATTGGAATAACCAATCAGGAACTTGTTATAATGCCACAAACAATGGAACAACAAGTTGTAATTTCACAAGTACAGGCATCAACGACAAATTAAAAAATTTAATAAGTGATGCTGTGTGGAACACAGGAGCATCAACGACAAGTAGTCAAATAGCAAGTAAATGGTATACAGAAGAACTAGGAAACAGAACTGGCAAAATATGTACAAGTGGAACGTATTGTACAGATACATTAGAAAGAACAACGACATGGAACGGCAAAGTTGGTTTAATGTATCCTTCTGATTATGGGTATGCGACAAGTGGCGGCAGTACAACAGACCGAGCAACATGTTTAAACATTGATTTATATAATTGGAAAAGTTATTCAGATTGCAAAAATAATGACTGGTTATTTAAAATGACTTGGCAATGGACAATATCTCCATATGCGACATCTTCCCTTGCGTACGGTACTTTCTATACAAACCCAGGTGGTAGTGTTTTCTTCAGCTATGCGTCTGCCACCAGCGCGGTTCTGCCTGTAGTTTATCTGACAACCTCAGTAGTAGTACAAAGTGGAGATGGTACATCTAGTAATCCATTCATCTTGTCACTTTAATTCACTAGAAAGTAGTTGATTATATGAAATTACAAAAATTTAAAGAAAAAAATCATAAAAAGAATCTAATAATTATAATTGGAATCATAGTAACGTTACTTTTAGGATTTATATATCTTTACTATAGTTTTGCTATTTTTACCGATGATAAAGAATTTCATGTTATTAATGGTACAGTTCCAGATCAAAAATATGATGTATTATTTAATTATTATGTCAACAACAAAAGTGTCGCGTCTATTCCTACAAGTAAAAATTATGATGTTACCATTAGTTGTAATAATGGTGTAACCGGTTCTTGGGATTACAGTGAATGGGGACCTAATTTAACAAACTTTTCCAAAAGTAAAACAGTTTGCTCAGTATATTATGTGACACCTACAAATATTGCGGCACAGATAACTGACAAAACCAAGAACTATACATACGTAAATAGCTTAGACAAAAAAAAGGACTTGCGTTATGTTGGCGCTAATCCCAATAATTATTTATATTTCAATTGTAGTGATTATAATAATCAAACTAGCGATACATGTGAATTATGGCGAATTATCGGGGTTTTTAAGAGTATAAAAAAAGCTGATGGAACAACTAGTGATTTAGTGAAAATAATAAGAGCAAATGTTTTAGATAAATTGATTCCCTTTGATGAAAAATACGTAAATGATTATAGTACTTCTAGCTTAAAAACTTTGTTAAATGAGTCGTATTTAAATGGTACTTACAAAAGTGGTGCAATAAAAAATGATAAGACAAGAGAAGCTATCGAAAGTGTTGTTTGGAACCTTGGCTGCGCAGGTAGTAATAAAGACACTCCGGCTAATTTCTTTACTTATGAAAGAGGTACCAATGTTTATTCTGGTCATGCTACAACATGGACTGGCAAAGTTGGTTTAATGTATGCCAGTGATTATGGCTATGCTTCTAGTTATACAACCCAGCTAAACGGGCCTGCTAAAGTTGACTGTTCTTCTAGAAATTATTCCGATTGGGACAGTGGCTGTACAGATGAAAATTGGCTATATAATGAAACAATTGCTTTGAGTGGCTGGGGGCAATGGGTTTTAACCCCAACATGTGATGCAAATGTACAATATTATTACCAAACAAATTTAAGTACTTATACACTTTTTTCTCAGACAGATGCAACTCCCCAATACGTTGCTCCAGTTGTCTATTTATCAAATAATATAAATATTGCATCGGGTAATGGTACAAGTACTTCTCCTTACAAGCTACTCCTTAAATTTTAGAAATGAGGTATTATTCATGAATTATAAAACCATATTTAAAAGACAAACTAAGCTTATTGCAATGTTTATCATAGCTCTTTCTATAATAGTTATAGGATGTAGTTATTCCTTATTTATTAATGTAAGTGAAAATACTCAAAACCAAGTAGTTACTGCTGGCGATTTATCTATTACTTATGCAAATGGAAAAACTATAACAAATAATGATTGTTTAAATCCTGTATCAGATAACGATGCTAAAAATAGAACTAATTGTACCTATAATGTAAAAATAACGAATAATGGTACATTGGATGCTTCTTATCAAGTAATAATATATAACGATTCTGATACTTCTAACTTGGTAGAGCATAAATATTTACGCATTAGTGCCAATAATGTAACTAAAAATTTAAATGAACTTTCTCATACATCAGATACCTTAAACGAAACTGATGAAAATAAGATAAAATATGTTTTAGATACAGGCAATATAAAAACTGGTGAAACTATAAGCATGAATGTAGTAATATGGCTTAATAATAATGCCCCTTATACAATATCTGATAAAAATGTTAGCTTAAAAATTGAAGTTAAAAATGTAGTAAGTGATAAGCAAAGAACACCTATGGAACGCATTATGGAACAACTAGATGAAGAAAATTGCCCTGAATTAATAAGTGATACATATTACCTTAACGAAGCGTTTAATTACATATATTATAATAGTGTATTGTGTCCAGCGTTTGATAACTATTATTATGACACTTATAAAGAAACATACTATTTTATTGGTGGAAATTTAAATTATGTCTCTTTTGCGGGCTTTAAATGGATAATAGTTAGAATAAATGGCGATGGTAGTATAAGAATGGTTAAAGAGAGTAGTATTGGTTCAAGTGCTTTTAATGAAAATGCTAATGATAATGCTTATGTTGGCTATATGTATGGCAAAATTGGCGCTTCATCATATAAAGAAGCACATCAGAATATTAATGACAGCACTATCAAAAAAAAGGTTGATTTATGGTACAAAGAAAATATTTTAAATAAAGGCTATAGTGATTATGTTAGCGATACACTATTTTGTAATGATAGAAAATTGTTAGTTAATGATAATTATAATGCTGATAATGATATAGGATATGGTACAAAAGAAAGTTATTATAGATGGGCTACTTTTCCAGATAATGAAGATGGTAACTATCTTACCTTTTACTGTAGTGAAAATGATGCATTAACAGTTAGCGATGAAACACATGGCAATACAGTTTTGACTTATCCAATTGGATTATTAACCTCTGATGAAAACTATGCAAATGGTTTAAATTTAGATTGGGATATGTCAGCTAGCTTTTTTGATGGTACCAGTGCTTATGTTGGGATTAACGTACTTAATGTAGATAATGCTGATGGAGAAGTCTATCCCGTTATTAATCTAAAAGAAGGTTCTTTAAAATCCGGGCTTGGAACTAAAGAAAATCCTTTTACCCTAAATTAAAAACAATTAAATTTATTATAAATAAATCTTAACTTCTTAAGTTATTCTTTTTATATGGCGTAATAAAATCAGATTTATATTATATAAGTGATTATTATATTAAAATCTGTTTAATGCAGACATTTATTAAATGCTATAGTAAACTTTAGTTATTAACTATTGGTTTCTGTTCGTTATTTTGTTAAAATTATGCTAACAGAAAAATTTGCGCTTTTTTGATATGAAATTTTAAACTAGCTTTGTGTTTCTGTTTAATGTTTTACTGTGGAGGTGAATTTATGTCTTCTTTTCGTTATTCGATTGAAGTTGCTTTTATTATATTTCCATTAGTTGCTTTTTTGTTTACATTACCTTATATGCTATGGGAATATCATAAGAATGGTTCAATTAGTTTTTTTAAAACAATAGTTATTTATTCTTTTGTATTATACCTTATGAATGCTTATTTTTTAGTAATATTACCTTTACCTAGTAAGGATGCGTTAGTCTCTTTACCTAGTGTTTCTTATAATTTACATCCTTTTCATTTTATTAATGAAATACTAAATACTACTAGTTTTCATGTTAGTGATTTTGCTACATACTTTCCTACTATGAAAAATCCGGTTTTTTACGAAGCTATATTCAATATATTTTTGACTTTGCCTTTTGGTCTTTATTTACATTATTACTTTAATAAAGATTTAAAAAGAGTAGTCTTATATAGTTTCTTATTTAGTTTGTTCTTTGAATTAACACAGTTAACAGGGTTATATTTTATTTATCCTAAACCATATAGAGTTTTTGATGTTGATGATTTGCTACTTAATACTTTTGGGGGGTTTATAGGTTATTTTGGTGGTAGTTTATTACTAAAAATATTGCCTAGTAAAGAGGCGTTAAACAAACGGGCTAAGGCTCGTGGTGTACGTGTTACATTTGTTAAAAGAATATTTTGTTTTCTACTAGATATAGCATTCTTTAGTGTTATATTTATTACTGCTTTTTTCTTTTTAAGGGGGTATACACATCAAAAAGAGTATTATTTATCACTGTTAATTATTGTTTATTTATTTTATTATCCTATAATGACACGTATTTTACATGGGAAGACTATTTTTATGAAATTTTTAAATTTAGAGTTTGTAAGTGAAAAGAAAGTAGGTTTCTTTAGAATACTAATTTATTATTTATTAAATATTTTCTTTTATCTTCTTTTACCAGTTATATTACTTTTAGTTTTTTATTTGTTAGAACGTTATAAAATAGTAACAAATGAATTACAAAACTATGCCTTTATTGTAGTAGGGGCTTTAACGATTCTTTTATATAATATAACTTTTTTATCTTTAATTTTTGGGGTTAAGACATTACCAGAGAAAATAACTAATATAAGAATGATAAGTACAATTAAAGATGAATAATTTCGGTATTTGTACTTTTTTTGATTTCTTTGATAAAACAAGAGGGACTATCTTCATCTACTAGTAAATATACTTCATTTTTGGTTCTTGTTAAGGCAACATAGAATAGTCTTCTTTCTTCTTCATATGGGAAAGGCTTTGTTTTCTTCACTAACTTTAAAATACTTTCATCTTCTACCTTGGATGGGATACCATATAAAGTATTATTGACATTTAGAATAATTACTGTATCACTTTCTAAGCCTTTTGAGGCATGAATGGTTAAGTATCTAATGGAATGTACATCATTTTTAAAATAAATATGATTGTTATCTTCTTTATAGGGTAATGTTTTAGTATACTTTTTAATATCCATTTTATTTCTGCCGAGAATAAATACCTCGTTATTTTGGGGTATTTTTTTTAATACTTTTTTTAAAATAGTATCTTCATTTTTATAATAGACAATTTTAATAGGTTTTTTATATGTTTTATTACTTTTAAGAGTTTTTTTAATTTGGCTATTATTTTTCATAATAAAGTTGCCTAGGGTTTTAATTAATTCATTTGAATTACGATAAGTAGAATTTAAAAAATAAAGTTTCGCATCTTTGTACATCTTAGTAAAGTTTAAAAATAGTTCTAAATCACAACCTGAAAAGTGATAAATAGATTGATAATCATCACCGACAACACATAATGAAGCATTATTTTGGGCCACTATTTTTTTAATAAGATTAAATCTAACAATGGAGGTATCTTGAAATTCATCAATAATAATCATTTTATAAGGTAAAGATATGTTTTTTTCAGTAAGTATATTTGTAGCAAGTTTTATCATATCATCAAAATCAATTTGGCCTGTACTTTCTTTTTCATTCAAGTAAATAGTATAGATGGCATAAATGATTTGGAGTAAATGCTTCTTTTTAGTAGTTTTAATAAATTCGTAAAATGCATATTTATCTTTGTTAGTATTAGCAAATAAATTTATAAATGTAATAATTGTTTTTTTTAATTTGTTTATATCGTTAGACTTTAAAAGTTCTTTTAGTCTTTTTTCTTTAAAAAAATAAATATTATTATGTTTTAAGAAAGCGTCTTTTAATAAGTCATTATCAAAAAAATAGCTTTTAAATAATTCATCAACAATATAGGAAAGATAATCATCACTTACTATACCATAGTTTAAGTTTGCAAGGCTTAATATTTTTAGAGCAAGTTTATGGAATGTTAAAGTATCTATTTCTTTACCTGTGTTTTTTAAAATACTATTTTTTAAGTTAATAGTGGCTTCATTTGTAAAGGAAAGACATAGTATTTCATTTTCTTTATAAATATTATTTTCTAATAAAAACTTAATCTTACCTACAAGGGTTAGGGTTTTACCAGATCCTGCGCCAGCTATTATGATCGAATATTTAGGATTATCTATGATAGGTTTTGTTTGTTCTTTATCTAATGTATAACCATTTACTTTTATTTTTTGCATAGTCCCTCCAATAATATATATACAATATGAGTTAGTCATTTTCTTTTTTATTTCACAAATTTAACATTATATGGTAAAATTTTATTAGTTATAAGGGAGATGGATTGATGAATAAGTATTTATTTACAACAGATTTTATTTCTATTAAATGGTATTCTTTTTTACTTTTAGTTTCTGTTTTTTTAGGTATATTTCTTTTAATAAGAGAGAGTAGGAAATATAATTATCCGAAAGAATTTATATTTAATATGTGTTTTTGGGCCGTTATTGTTGGCTTTTTAGGGGCAAGAGCTTACTATGTAATATTTAATTGGCAGATTTATGCATCAGACCCTATTAGTGTTTTTAGAATATGGGAAGGTGGTTTAGCTATTCATGGCGGGTTAATTGCTGGTTTTTTGACAGTATATTTTTACTGTAAAAAGTATAGGGTTCGTTTTTTAAAAATTATTGATATGGCTGTACCTAGTGTAATACTTGCTCAAGCTATTGGAAGATGGGGAAATTTCTTTAATCAAGAAGCACATGGGGGAATTGTTTTAAGAAGTACTTTAGAGTCTTTTAAAATACCTGAATTTATTATTAATGGAATGTATATTAATGGAGCTTATTATCATCCAACGTTTTTTTATGAATCTGTTTGGTGTATTATAGGATTTATTATTTTAATCCTTCTTAGACATTATAAATATTTAAAAGTGGGAAGTTTAACTTGTTTTTATTTAGTTTGGTATAGTGTTGGAAGATTCTTTATAGAGACATTAAGAACAGATTCATTAATGATTGGTGGTTTTAAAGTGGCACTTGTTGTATCAGTTGTTTTATTTGTTATTGGAATTATTGGGTTAATGATTCAGTCAAGGAAAGGTAAGTTTGAAGATCTTTATAGTGAACCAAACCATGAGGAGATAAGATTTTAATGAAAAAAATCTTGAAATATATTGGTATTACTTTGTTAATCTTTATTTTTATATATGATACATATGAAACACAGGTGGTTAAGAAAAACAAATCGAATACATTAAATATTGAATATGAAAATGCCGGTAATATTTTGCTTTCTGATATTAAAAATGGAGATGCTATTTCAATGCGAATAAAAGTTGATAATAGAACAGATAAAGATATAAATTTTTTTATAGATTTTGAAGAAGTAGTTAATTCATTAAGCTGTCAAGAATGTGTTACTTATAGTTTAACTAAAAATAATAAAAGTGTTTCTCTTTATAGTGGATACTTTCCTACTAGTAACGTTTTATTAAATACTGGTGATATTGTTAGTAAGAATACTAGTGAAGAGTATGATTTTATAGTAAGAATTGCTAATATTGATGAAATAGATAAGGGTAAAAATTTGCAGACTAGAATAAAATTTGTACAACAATAATTCAAGAAATTAGTTATAATCACGACTTTAAGTGATTTTTTTTAATGGAAAGTATTTTTTTGGTTATTATAAAATTTGGTGGGTTTTACTTAAACAGCATATATTATTTTTTGCCAAAGATTCTTTTTAGCACTGATTTTGGTTGTTCTATTGGCTTGGTTGCTGTTAATTCATGGATAACAATTTCTTTGCACTTACTATCAATAACATTTATTTTTTCATCTATTTTTCTTAATATTTCATCAAAATCATATTTTGCTTTTATATCAAAATCAATGTTATATTCCTTTAGAGACATTGCATATTTTGCCTCTTTATATCCAACAGCGTAATAACAAAGCATAAAAGCATAATATTTATTATCTTTATATTCTATCATTTCTTCTATGATTCTTCGGTAAAAAGGTTTTTTTATTGTTTCTTGACAAGTCATTACTTGATATAGATAATTGCCTATTTCTGGATTATTAGCAAGTATTTCCATATTTTCTAAATGATATATATCATTTAATGAAACTTTGTTTATGGCTAAATAGCTTATTGAATGCTCAGGATATGTATTAGGTCTTTGAATGGCAGGGGAACCATATTTAATAATTGTTGCTAAATCAGTTTTATGATACTTACTTTTAATAGAATCAGGATTACTCACGATGGTTGCTATTACCTCTCTTAAAACATCATCTAATTTATTTTCACTAGAGTCTTTTGCACTTACCAATAGTTCAAAATCTTCATCATGATAAGGACTATCAATAAAATTTTTATTGCCTATAATCCATAAAGGTGTTTGAGCAGTCTGTGCTCTTTTAAGTTTTTCAATGTCTTGATAAAATTTAGGGCTATTTAAAAAATCATGATTTAACATTCTATCAAATAGGTGATACCAACCATCAGCATTTTTGATGCTTACTAGGGCTTCCACTCTTTTTAAGTAATCAAAAGTGTTTAATAAATCAGAATTAATTAAAAGTTCTGGATCAAATTTTATTAACTTAGGGTCTATATTCAGACTTAATATATTTTTAATTTGTAATGCGTTTAAATTAGAAACCCATTTACTAACCTCTTCTATATTTGGGAATGTTTTAATAATGTTATAAGTATTTAACTTTTCGATTATTTGTTTTGCACATATTAATTCATTTTTTTTCATAGTAAATCTCCTTAAATCTTGTGCTTTATTATACCTTAAAATGGGATACTTAGAAATACTTTTCTAAAAAATTCAGGTAATCATTTGTTTTAATTTTCTGATTATATTATTTGATATAAATTTATAATAAGAATTATTAAAAAAACTAACTATTTCTAGTTAGTAAATCTATTACTACTTGAACAAAACGTTCAAGATTCACATCACACTGGTGGAGCAGAGGAGAGTCGAACTCCTGTCCAAACAACCATTAATAAGAACGTCTACAAGTTTAGTTAGAATTAGATTTAGTATAAGTACCGGATCTAACGCACCAATATCTTATACGATCTTTATTAAATTCGTAAGGTTACCTAAAGATAAATAACTTTATATATCTTATATCTATGAACCTTTAATTACCCTATAAGAGAAAGTAAATAAAAGCCTTCTTTATACCACTAATTAGGCTGCTACAGGAGCGAAAGAAGCGAAAGAAACATCTTCGTCGTTTAATTTTAAGTTTTGCATTTAAAGTATGCCTACTACTTGCAGTCCTTACAATAAATTGCTGTCAAAACCATTACTGCCCCATGAGTAGATTATAACACAATGTTCTTGCATTATCAATCATAATGCGTTATGATAAGGCTACTAAAAGTTTTTGGGGGTATTTATATGTACGAAGAAAAAGAGCCTAAGAAAAAAGAGAAAAAAGAAAAAACAAAAAAAGTATATACGGAGAAAAATATTAAGTCAAAAGTAAAGCAAACAGCAGAAGAAACACCTAAAAAAGATAGTAAGTCAACCAATAAAGTAATGTCTTTTAAAGCTGATTGGACGGGTATTTTTATTAAGTTTGCAGTTTTTTTGTTAATTGCTTTCTTTATAATATTTGGTGTTACTAAAATTAAGAATTTAACGGGTAGTTCATTTGCTAAAAATTTAAATAAAATGAAAGAGGCTGCAACCAAATATTTTGATGAAGAAAAAAATAGACCAAGTTCTCTTGATGAAGAAATATCTTTAAGTTTAGAAGATATGATCAATAGTAATATGATATCTGAGTTAAAAGATAAAGGCAAAGTCTGTAGTAAAGAATATAGTTATGTTTCATTAACTAAAAAAGAAAGTGAAAAATACAACTTAGAAATATATTTAACATGTGGTGGTAAAAGTGAAAAAGTTAATTATGATTTAAATTATAATGAAGAAATAAAAGATGATACGAAAAAAACAACGTTATATGAATTACAAAGGACTGTAAAGAAAGATAAATATACATGTCCAGAAGGCTATTTAGTAGCAGGTAAATATTGTATTGGGGAAAAAACAACGGAAACTATAGAAGCAACAGTTAAATATAATGTGACACCAGAAAGAAATGTGCCTGCTATTCATAAGTCAAGTACTTATAGTTATGAAAAAATATATCCTGAAGTAACAACGACTCTAAATTCATATACTTGTCCAAGTGGTTATATTAAAAATGGTGATAAATGTGAAAAATATTTAGAGGCAAAAGTTAAAAATGTTAAAAGTTATACATGCCCAAGTGGTTCTATTTTATCTGGTTCATTATGTATTTATAGTACTGCTGCTACTAAAAGTGATAACTCTCTTTATTGTAAGACTGGTACGCTTATTAATGGAGATACATGTTATGTTTCTAAAAATGTTTATGTAAAATGTTCTAATGGTTTTTACGATAAAAATAATAATAATTGTTATACAACATATGTTGCTATTAAAAATTTGAGTGATTGGTTATTTAATAGTCAAGTGACTTATAAAGATAATGTTACTTTAAAAAATACAACAACAATTAAGTATGAAAAAGTTGGTACTTCAAATAATGGTTATAATATTTATAAAAAATATGTAAGGAAATATGTTTCTTCTTGTAGTGATGGTGATGAATTGGTTGGTAATTCTTGTCGCCATTATGATTCTGGTTTAGAACAAAAGAGTTGTGTAGCTGGTTATACATTAAATAAAGATAAAACTGAATGTTATAAATTAACTAAAGCGATTAACAGAAATGTTGGTACTAGATATACTTGTCCGAATGGTTATAAGAAAAAAACAGTTGATGGTGAGGTAACATGTATTCGTTATGTAGCTGCTAAAAAACAAACATTTAAAAAATACACTTGTGTTAATGGGTATGAATTAACAAGTGATAATGAATGTGTTAAAGTAGTAGAGGCTACTCGTGTAGACGAAGAGATAAGTTATAGTTGCCCTGATGGTTATACTAAAAAAGGAACTGGTGATAAAACTAGATGCTATAAAAAAGTGACTAATGCGGATTATTATTACTGTGCTAATAAGAATGCTACATTAAATGGTACAAGATGTATTATTCCGGCTAAAACAAGAAGTGTTAAATATACATGTCCAAAGGGTTATAGATTATCAGGAGAAACATGTTATAAAGAAACAAGAAAAGAAAATATTTTAGCAGAGGTAAATGATCCGAATGTAGAACAAACTGAAACAATTTGGAGTAAGGAAAAAGATGTGGAAGGTTGGACATTTACTGGTAATACTAAAGAAGAATAATATTTTGTAATAAAAATGATTGAGAGGTGGATAGCCGAATCTTTACTCGGCTGATGAAATGGAATATAAAAGATTTAATAATGATATTATTGTTAGAATTGATAAGGGAGAAGAAATAATTACTGAACTTAGAAATGTGGCGGTAAAAGAAAATATTTTACTTGCTAGTGTTAATGGACTTGGCGCAACAAATGATTTTACCGTTGGAGTTTATGATTTGGATAAAAAAGCATTTTGCCCTAACCATTTTACTGGTACTTATGAAATTGTTTCTTTAGTTGGGACAATTGATACTATGGATGGCACACATTATAGTCATATTCATATGAGTGCTGGTGATACATTAGGCCATGTGGTTGGAGGACACTTAAAAGAAGCTTATATAAGCGCTACTGGAGAGATTGTACTACATGTTATTGATGGACAAATTAATAGAAAGAAAGACTTGGATACGGGATTAAATTTGTTTGATTTTACTAGTAACTATTAAGAGTTATACTATAGTTTTGTTATGAAAGGACTTTATTCCTTTTTTTTTATGTTAAACTTATTATAGTAAAGAGGGTTTGGATATGAGAAAAAAAGGTTTTACATTAATTGAATTGTTGGCGGTAATATGTATAATGGCAGTACTTGCTTTAATAGCGGTTCCTACTTATATAGGTGTTTCTAACAACATAAAACAAAAGGCATATGAAACAAAGATTTCCCTTGCTAAAAATAAAGCAATAAATTATGCTTCTGATAAAAATGAGTTTTTATTTGATATAAAAACGTTAATACAAGATGGCTATTTAGAAGCAGATAATGAACTAGGACAGTTTTTAAATCCTGTTAATAATGATGATATGCGGTGCTATATTATTAACGTTGTATATAATCATAATCAGTATGAAGCTAATGTTACTGAAAATAAAGAATGTATGACTAAAGAACAGTTAGAAGAAAATTATAGTGCTTTAGAAATAGTATTTTATAAAGATGAAGGATTAACTAAAGAGGTTAGTTTAACTGATGATAATTGGACACGTGAAAGTCCTTTATATGCTAGTTATAGATTTAGAAATGATTCTTATAAGAATAATGAAATAAAAGAACTTATTTGGAGTGGCGAAGAAAATTTAACATGTAGTAGTGATAATCTTAGTAATTGTTTAAGTTATAAAGTTGTTACTGATGATATTAAAGAAATAACACTTAATTTACAAGTTACTTTTCAAATGAAAAATGGTGTTACATATACAAGTTTGATTAAGAAAACAGTAAAGATTGATAAACAAGTTCCTAAGGCACTTTTAGAATCATTACAAGTAAATAATGATGCGGTTAGTAAAGATTTAAAAAGAATTACTATGAATGTAAGTGATGGTAATGGGTCAGGTGTAAAGTGGTATGCTATAACACAAGAGTCTTTAAGCTGTAATGATATAGAATATCAAAATGTTAATGATAATGAAATAGTACATTATTTAAATAATGGTAAGTACAAAGTATGTGTTAAAGATAAAGTTGGTAATTTAGGTGAATCTAGTGTTTTTGAAGTTAAAAATGTTGATCAAGAAAAACCTAGTATCGATGGTTTTGCTCATACTTCTACTTCTTATGCTAATCCTTTATATAATAAAAATTTAACTATTAAAGTAATGGCTAGTGATAAAGAAAGTAGTATAAATGAAATACATTATTGTACAACTACTGAAAGTGAGTGTACACCCGATACTATGATTAGTGCTTCTAATGGTAATGCTTCTATAGCACTTCCTGATAATGATGGATTTCAAACTTTGTGTGCTACAGCTATTGATGCAGCAGGTAATGAAAGTGATAAACAATGCTATGGATCATTTTGGAAAAAAGAAAATATTACAATGGGTGATTTAGGAATTATTTGTGGGGCTAATAATACATATTGTGAATTTGATAATGGTATATATGTTAAATATGGTAGTAAGGTATTTACTATTTACAAAGATTATTCTTCTTCTATATATGGCCTTACAAGAACTAATACGGACATTCCTTTGATTAATGTTGGTTGTTGTGATTCTGGTAAATGTCATATAAAATTTGTTTATTCTAGTGAGGGTGTACCACGTAGTTTATCGGCAACATTTAATTCATTGCCTAGTTCTAGAACGATGGTTACTAACCTTGATAGTTTTAGATATGGAATTGTTACAAGGTCTTCATTTAAAAATATTAAGAATAATCCTAATGTTCAAACAAATAAAGAACATAAAATAACTAGTTTTTCATTAGATGAGTTACCAGATACTTTAAATGATGGTTATGGATATGGGTTACCTAGTGAAAATATGGAGAATGTTAATTGTTATATTGAAAAAGATAGTTCTACGGAAAAAATAAACTTTTTTAATAGAAAGTATTTAACAAGAATATATTTATATGATAATAAAGAACAAAAGGTAACAAAAAGCTTTAAGTATAATGTTGGTGATAAGTTTGTTGTTACTTGTAAAAAAGAAAATGAAGATGGGGAAAGTGAAGAAATTAAAAAAGAGGTTGTTATAGGAGCTAACCCCGATAATTTAACTGATAATAATCGTGTTGATAGTGGGGTAACTATAAATAATAGTTCATATATTAAAATGGAAAATTCGCCTTTAAGGGTCCAAAAGAGTAGAAACGGACTTTTAGATATAGAAGAATATCAAAGAATACATAATAAAAAATATGCAAGTGATGCAAATACACTTTTATCAACTGTTATTAATTCCGTTGTATATAATGGTGATAGTCATAGTTATGGTCATGATGGGGTTTATTCATCTATTTCCGCAATATATGCAAGTCAAGGTGGGTATGTAGCTTTAACACCAATGAATTATGGTAAAAGATCTTCTTTAATGTCTGTACCATTTAATAAGACAGTAAAAATAAAAAGTGGTATTGGAACACAAAGTGATCCGTTTGTAATAGAATAAGAGGGTAATATGAAAAAGAAAAAAATTGTCTTATATTTAATTATTTTATTAGTTGTAATAATGGTTTTGTTAGGAGTTTATTTTGTTAGAAATAAATTTGGTAGTAAAAATAAAATATACTTTGAAAATAAACAAACAATTGTTGCAGCCGAAGATATTTTGTCAAAGCAAAAAGAAGCTGATGAAAACATAAATAAATTAGTTGATGATAAGTCTTATACACTAGATAATCCAAAAGTTTTAGAAAATCCGTATTATATTGCTCCATTAAGTGCTTTGGTTATTTTTCAAACTAAAGATGAGGTAAGCATTAAATTAACAATTAATGGAGTAGAGCAAACTACTTATGAGAGTAGTAAAAAGCATTTAATTAGTATATATGGTTTAAAAAGTGATTTTGAGAATAAAGTTTTGTTAGAAACAAGTAATGGTAAAAAGAAAGAATTAATTATTAAAACTGGTAAATATGAAGGTGGAACATTTAATGTAGAAACTAAAAATGTTGTTAATAAAGATAATTTTTACTTTCTTTCTGCACCAATGGGTCTTGGTATTTCAGCTATTGATGCAGAAGGTAATATTGTTTGGTATTTAACTGGTGATTATAATCAAGATATTGAGTTTTTAGATAATGGACATATTTTAGTAAGTAATGGAGAATCTTCTGGGAGTGAATTTGGCTATACAGGTTTCATAGAAGTAGATTACTTAGGAAAGATTTATCATAATTATGTTTTAGAAGGTGGTTATCATCATGAAGTAGTTGAACTTAAAAATCATAATCTTATAGTGGCTGGTGATAATAATGATAACGATAATGCTTCACAAGATTATATATATACGATTGATAGAGAAACTGGTAAAGTTTTGGATTCTCTTCTTTTATACGACTACTTTGCTAGTATTGATGATACGATTGCGCCTAAGATAAAGGGACGTGACTTTATTAATAATTCTATTTATTATAATGAGGATACTGATGAAATGATTTTATCTTTGCGAGGTTTAAATTCTATTATAAGTATTCAGTATAAAGAGAAGAAATTAAATTGGATTTTTGGTAGTGATACTTTGTGGACAGGAAAGTTTGCAGATTATCTTTTAAATATAACTGATGACTCTAGGTTACCACTTGGAGCACATACAGCATTTAAGACTAGTGATGGCCTACTTGGTGTGTTTAATAATGACTTTGACATGTATAATGAAAGTGAAGAGACATCACTAGATAATTATAAAGATAATTATTCAAGTGCAACATTATATAAAATAACTGGAAAAAACATTGAAACAGTTTACGATTATGTAAGTGAAGATAAAGTGTTTAATTACGCTTTAGGTAGTTTTAATATAACAAATGATAATCATAAGTTAGTAGATTTTGGTTGGAGTTTTAAAAAGTTCGCTTATGAAAAGAATTTAAATATTTATGATTATTTTGAAAATACATATTCTAGAATAACTGAGATTGATGAGAGTGATAATGTTGTTTTTAACGCTACAATAGAACAATCTATTTATAGAGTTTTTAAACATGCTTTTTATCAAGATAATACGGCAAACTTTATTGTAAGTAGTTATTCATTAATTGATAATATTCCTTTTAATGATTTAGAAAGTATTGATATATCTACGTTTAAAAGCGAGTTAGATAATGCACAAGAATCAGGACTTAGTTATGATGTGACTAAAAATAGTTTATCTACTAATGCTAACTTTGATATTTTAGATGATGTAACATTTTATTTTGTTGGTAAAAATGGAGCCTATGCATTCCATTATAAACCAGTGAATAAAAAAGCAACACCATTAATTCATTTGAATTTAAGTGGTGAATATGTAGTATATTTAAAAATTAATGATACCTTGTATGATGATAAGAAAGTTCTAGAGTTTTAGAACTTTTTTATTGCTAAAAATAATACCGATAAATAAAAATAATGTAATAGTAGATGAACCGCCATAACTAACAAAGGGAAGTGGTATGCCAATAATGGGGATAAGACCTAGATTCATGCTTATGTTAATAATTTGACTCATTAAAAATATCCCTAAAAAAGTTTTTGCAAATACTTTCTTTTCTTTTTTAAGTGTTTTATAATAACTAATTAAGTATGAATCCATAAAAAGAAAAGAAAGTAAAATAATAATATTACCAATAATGCCAAAAACATTACTTGTAAGAGCAAAGGCAAAATCTGTTGGACTTTCTGGAATATAAATACCAACACTCGTTAAAGATAGTTTATAAAAGGGGGCCGAGCCAATAGCTATTAAGGCATTTTCGATTTGCATGCCACTTCGAAAATTAAATAGTCTTTCAACACGATAAAAGAAAGTTGTACCAATTAAAGAAATTAACAAATCTTTTTGATAAAAATAAGCGTAGAAAAAAAGGGCTATGCTACTTATAAAGATAAGTGTAAGCATTACAAACCACCATTTATGAATATTAGATGAATATAAACAAATTAAGCATATTATAGCATAAAAGATTAAAGCTCCTGTATCTGGTTCTAGAAAAACCAATATAGATGGTAGTAAAAATATAATTAAAATTTTTCCTAGTAATAATAATTCATCTTTAAAATTACTAGTCTTGGTCTTAACTACTAAATGACTAACGTATAATGTTAAACTTAATTTCATGATTTCACTAGGTTGAAAGCTAAAGTATTTTAAATTAAGCCAGGCTTTTGATCCGTTTATATTTTCACCCATTATTAAAACTAAAACTAGAAGTAGTAAATTTATGATGTAAAGCCAAAAACTATATTTAAAAAACAAATTAGTATCAATGAAATGAGTTATAATAATTATCAAAAAGCCTATTGTAAACCAAAGACATTGATGAGTGAAATGTTCCTTATAAATAGGGCTAATAAAGCTTGCGTGATACATAAGAGCAAGACTTATGCCACAAAGTATTATCATAAATATAAAAAATAGAATATGTCTTATTAGATTAATTTTCTTCATATTTTTATTATGTTTCAAATTTTGCTTTTTTAATCATAAAATATAGAAGGAGAGTGAATATATGAAAAAATTACCTAAAGTATATGTAAGTCCAATTGACAAAGATTTACAGAACAATAAACAATTATTTTACAGTAAACTTAGTGAAGAAAGCCAAAACACTAAAAGTGTTATACAAAAAATTAATGATATCTTTCATAGTAGAAATTTTGTATATAAGAAAGATGTTTTAGTAACAACGAAAAATGGTAGTAAAGTTATACCTTTGGTAGGTAGAACAAATGATGCTTTATTAAGTCTTGATAAGGAAAGAATTTTAATAAGTGATATCATAGATATTAAAGAGTATGATCCTTACAACTAGTAGTGTGATTTTATTTAAATTAATGGAGTAATAATGATACTTCATTTTTTAAGATATTAATTTACTATTTCTTTGTATGACAAAAAAATCAATCTTTCGATTGATTATATATCAAGGTTAAACTAAGTAGTTCAAATAATTTTTAATTGAAGCATGTGCCATATATATCTACAACTTTTCACTTCTTAACAATTTGATATACAAAATACTAATCTCTAATAATGTTTTAACATAAAAAATTATAAATATAAATTAATTTAAAGAAAAAAATATAAAAAATATGATAAAATAATAAGCAAATGAGGTGGTATCTTGATGAATATAATAAATCCAAAAAGCGGTAATTTAGAAAATGTTATTCAACCTATAGATGATTCAATAATTATGAAATTGGTTCAGTTGGCACTACAGTGTAAAAAAGATACTGAAAGACACAATTTAAGAGATGAAATTTATAATTCTAAATATAGAGCTAATAATTTAGAAACAAAAGAATTGGAATTAGAAAGATTTTTGCAACAAATAGCAAATGCTAATATTAGAACTGAAAACCAAAATAAGGAATATAAATGGGTAAAAATGAATACTAGTAATATGGGGGATATAAGTTATAGATTTTATATTGCACCAAATCCAGAACAAATGCACGAAATTGTAAAAAAATTAGTTGAATCATTTGCAACTCAAAATGTTCCAGTTAGATTTAAATATCAATTAACAAGTGGGATGGAACAATGCGATAGAATAATTATATATAGCGATTTCAATAACAGAAAGTTAGTTGAACAATCTATAAAAGCTGTTTATCAATCTTCGCCACAATTATTTAATGGCTGCGAAAGGTCTTCTGCATGGGTATATAATTCCGAAATTTCAGGTGTATATTTTGCACCAGAAACTCCAGGTGATGCATATAGTAATAGATTAACTGATGTTATTTTAGAAGCAAAAGAAACTTTTAATTTTCTTTATGGAATTACCAATTCAAATAAAAATATCACCCTGTCTGGAAAAGATGCGGATCAAGCTATTGAATATATGAAAATATTAATTGGTTCAATAATGCTAAGAAAAGGAATTTTATTATCAAAGGATGGTAAATGCATTAATATAAAAGATAAAAACGTTAAGGCTAATTATAATTATGATACAGGAATATTAGAGCATTTTAATACTGATTCAAGAGGATTTTATTCAGTTAAATTTTATCCGACTCCAGAAGGAAAGAAAGCTCTTTTAGAAAACTTTTATAGTGTTTCTCCAATCCAACAACAAACAGGGTTAAGTATAAAGTATCTTACACCAGAACAAAGAAAAGAAGAAATTGATAGAGCACTTTATCCATATAAATATAATAATTTTTCTCAGACAACTACGGTAGAACAAAATAGTAGAAGAATAAAATAATAATAAAAAGATGATTTAAAGCATTATCGTTCAAAATCATCTTTTCTTTATCTTTTTTATCTGTATAAAAATCTTCAGCTGATTCTTTCTTTTTTGATTTATGCTTTTTAAACAATCCTTACAAATATAGGTTTGAACTTTATTTTTGTTATGGCTATTTTTATTAACATTCATCGATTTACGGTGAGGACAAATAAGTTTCTCTTTTTCATTGTTTGCAAATTTAAAATTAGTATTTTTTCTGCGTTTAACAATCTTTAATGCAATTCTTAGTCTACTTATAGTTTTGTCAATTTCCTCAGGCAACAAATTATTTATATCAATAATATTTTTCGTTTTATTACCAAAGTTTTTGGTATAAACATTATTAGAATAATTAAAAACAAGAAACATTATATTATTGATAATTACTTTGTGAGGTTCAACATAAGCCAAATTAGATTTATCAATTTTTC
>JABLTL010079055.1_pt1 | contig 21092 bp, 19 predicted proteins | sample 7160151 | NCBI WGS metagenome assembly JABLTL01 (sample SAMN14651223, study PRJNA627086) | human gut metagenome | isolation source: feces | host: Homo sapiens
ATTAACTTTGCGCTGTCTGTTCCCCTAGGTCGGACGGCGCTGTTTTTTTCTACTTTCATCCGTCTCACCTCCCATCCGTCTCGCGTTCAGCTTGCCCCCTTCTCTCTCAGCATGGTAAAATATCGGCTGAAAGGAGGGGCTTATTATGCCGCAAACAAATACTTCTATCGTTGATATATCTCTGGTGAAGGCTGTCGCATCTTACATCATTCCTTTAATCTCCGTGGCGCTTTCGTATGTATTTGGTCGACTCGAATCCAAAACAAGCTCTAAGCAAGTCGCCAGAATGGAACGGTACACGAATTTTTATGTTCCATACGTCAAAAAGCTCTACGCAGGTTTTGCATGGGATTATCCTATTGGCGAACAGTCGTTTGAAGCGAGATGCGCTATCCTAGATCTTCTGATGAATAACCTGCAATACCTCGATGTAAAAACCCAAAGACTCATCCCCGATTTTTATGCAGCATTTTTGGACATGGCTGAATACGACTCTGGCAATCCAGCCTTCCAAAACGCCCCGGAAGCGTTTGAATCTTGCTTCTGGTCTATCACGCAGGCTGTGTTACTTGAATCATCACGACTATCAAGAAAGCTAAAGCTTCCAGACATAACAGCAACCATTTCAGCCAAGCTGAATCAACCTGCGAAAATGTAACTATCATAGCCAGACCAAAAAGCGATCCTATTGCACTTGGTACTATCACGTCTCACCTCCTATCATCTCGTGTTCAGCTGGCTTCCTCTCCGGCGAACCTGTAGTTCGCTTAAAGCGAAGGACTGGGCAAAAAAATAAAATCGAGCGGGAACTTGTACACTGCCTCAATCTTTCGTGCCGTCTCCCAAGAGGGAGTTGTTTTCCCAGATTCATAATTTTGCAGGGTTGCCGGGGTGAGATTCAGCAGCTTTGCTGCCTCTTTCTGGGTCAAGCCTGCGTTCACCCTTGCTGCGGCTAGAGTAATTTTGGGATACTCCACAGGTATCACCTCCTTTCGCTTCTATGATAACTCGCTTAAAGCGATAAGTCAAGCTAAAAGCGAAATTTCTTTGAAACTATGTTGAAATCTTTTCGTTTTTAGCGTATAATTCATTTTGCTAGGAGGTGTCATTTTGAGCACAGACGCAAGAGAAGTGTTTGCCAGAAACCTAAACATGTATATGAGCCGTTCTGGAAAAACGCAAGCCGATTTACAAGCGTATATGCAATGTTCTTCTTCCACCGTATCTGACTGGTGCAATGGGAATAAATATCCTCGCCCTGACAAGATGCAACGCATATCAGAATTTCTAGGGGTGCTGATGTCCGACCTCACATCTGACAAGCCAACTTTGGAATCCACGTCGCCCATCCCTGCTGGTTGTGAGCCACTGCCTCGCATGGTTCGCGTTCCACTCCTTGGTGAGATCGCTTGCGGCGAACCCATTTTTGCCAACGAAGAGAGTGGGCTATACGCAGAAATAAACCCCGATGTCCATGCTGACTTCTGTCTGCGTGCTAAGGGAGACTCCATGATTGGTGCCAGGATTTTTGACGGGGACATCGTTTTTATTCGTCAGCAAGATATAGTGGACAACGGAGAAATTGCTGCCGTGATCATAGAAGATGATGCGACACTCAAACGAGTAAACTATTTCCCAGAAAAGAACCTTCTTATTTTGAAGGCTGAAAATTCTGAATATAGTGACCTGGTATACTCCGGTGAAGAACTGGATCACATCAAAATTCTCGGAAAAGCCGTAGCGTTTCAGAGCGCCGTAAGGTAAAGCCTGATTCAATAAGAGAAAGAAGTGTTTTTATGTCATTGTTCGGTAGAAAAGAAAAGCAAGAGCTTGAGTTCTTGCGCTCTCAGATGACACCGCAGCAGTTGGAAGCGGCCGACCTGGCCATGAAGATCAAATCCGCCCGGGAGGAACTCGCTGATATTACTGCTAAAATCGCAAAAGAATCTTCTGCCCTTAGTAAGCTGAAAAAACAGGTCATTGAGACTGATGAACGTGTTTTGCTGCAATCCTTTGGCTTCTACGTTCCACACTATGCCTACGCAACTTCGGACGAATATAAGGAAAAGCTCTCTTCTGTTCGTGCGCAGCAAAAAGAGCTTGTGAAAAGCAAATGCGCCACCACTGGTCGCACGGACTGGGAGGTCAATGGTTCAAAGTCAAAAGGTGCGAAGATGGTGCGGGATATGCAGAAGTTACTGCTTCGTGCTTTTAATGCCGAATGTGATGATGCGATCGAGCACGTCCGATTCAACAATATTGAAGCGTGCGAAAAGAAAATTCTCTCGTCCAGCGATGCAATCTCTAAACTCGGAGAAATGCTGGGGATTTCTATTGCAAGTCCGTACATTTCTCTGAAGCTGGATGAGCTTCATCTTATGCACGAATATCAAGTGAAAAAGCAAGCTGAAAAGGAAGCTGCAAAAGAACTGCGCCAGCAGCAGCGGGAAGAAGCAAAAGCCGCAAAAGAGCTGGCCGAAGCTCGGAAGAAGCTCGAAAAGGAGCAGAGCCACTACCAGAATGCATTGTCCCGGTTGAATGCGCAGATTGCGCAAGCCTCCGGTGATGACCTGGCCGCTCTGGAAGACAAACGGACAGAATTGGAGACCCAGCTCAGCACGATTGAGCAGGAGTTGAGTGATGTGGATTACCGCGTTGCAAACCAGCGTGCGGGATACGTTTACATCATCTCCAATATTGGTTCCTTTGGCGAAGATGTCTATAAAATTGGGATGACCCGCAGACTCGAACCCATGGACCGTGTCGATGAACTGGGCGACGCCTCTGTTCCGTTCAACTTCGATGTGCACGCCTTGATCTTTACCGATGACGCCCCCGGCCTGGAAGCCTCTTTGCACCAGGCATTTGCTGACCGGAAGCTCAACATGATAAATACCCGCCGCGAATTTTTCCACGTCACGCTGGATGAAATCAAAGAAGTTGTCCGGCAGAACTATGACAAAACGGTTGAGTTTGTTGACGTCCCTCCGGCGGAGCAGTATCGTGAATCCTTAAAGATGGTGATCCAGTGTAAGCCGCCGGAGGAAACGATTCTCTATAAGGAATAGAACCGGCGCTGCCAACACCAGGACGATGTGTAATCACTCCCTATGCGGGAGTGTGGGTGGAAACAAGGAAAGAAAAAATAATAAAACAAAAGGAGGTTCTCACCATGATGTACCCATTCATGACGCTTGACGACAACACTGAAATTGTCCATTCCGAGATGCAGGCAGATGGTCGGGTAAAGGTCTATGTGGAGAAGCCGGACGACAAGGACTTCTTCCACAATGCAGTCTGCTGGATCCCTGGCTACCAGTGGGAGGATGTCAACGGCTTCACTCCGGAAGAGATTGCTCGGTATGACGAAGTGATTCGTTCTACTGCCCACCTCATCCTTGAGTTTTCGCAGCGGGGAGGATTCGCCAATGCCGCAAATCTTTAAGGTTGGACCCTACACCATCTTCTTTTGGGCAAACGAGGGCGACCCGTTGGAGCCGATCCACGTTCATGTATCGGAAACCCCGAACCAGAACGCAACGAAGATCTGGATCACCTCTACCGGGAAATGCTACCTTTGCCACAACAAAACCCGTATCCCGGAACGCTTGCTCCGAGACTTGATGCGGGTCATCGAGGCTCGAAGCGATGAGGTCATCCGGAAGTGGACTGACTTCTTTGGAGCAATTAGCTTCTACTGTTGAGTAAATAAAAAACCGCCCCGGCGCTACCAACACCAGGACGGTTCAAAGGGTAGTAAGTTTGGATGGCCTACTACCCTTCTATTATAGCGCTCTTCTGGGCGAAATGGAAGGAGATTTTACTATGCCACGAAAAAGCACGCGAGGCGCCAAAGGCGGCGGCAGCATCCGCAAGCGCTCCAACGGTGTATGGGAAGGCCGATACACCTACACAGACGAATTTGGCATCCGGAAGAATGGCAGCGTCTACAGCAAGTCTCAGGCGGAATGTCAGAAGAAACTGAATGCTGCTCTAGCCGCCACAGACAATCAGGAACAGGTCGTAAAGCCCTCCAAACAGACGCTAGAGTCCTGGCTGGATACCTGGATGACCGACTATTGCCAGACGCTGAAACCGATGACCCAGGAGGATTACCGGCGCAAAGCAGAGCGGTACATTATCCCGACCATCGGAGCGGCCACGCTGTCCAAGCTGACCCCGATGCAGGTGCAGCGCTGGGTAAATCAACTGTCCAAGGGCACAGAAGTCCAGAAGCCGCTGGCAGCTAAGACAGTCAAGAATATCCACGGGATTTTGCACAGCGCATTGAAGCAGGCCGTTTTGATTGGGTTGCTCAAATCCAACCCCGCCGACAATGCCAAGCTGCCAAAGCTCAAGAAGCCGGAGCTGAAGCCGCTGATGGATGAGGATGTGAGCAACTTCCTGAAAGCCATAAAGGGGCACAGATACGAATACGCTTACCTGGTAGACCTGTTTACTGGCCTGCGGCAATCGGAGCTTCTTGGCCTGAAATGGGAGGACGTAGACTGGGAGGGCGAACGCCTGACGGTACGCCGCCAGCTTCAGAAAGAGAAGGGTCGAGGTGGGAAATACTACTTTGTCGATGAGACGAAGAACGGCAAAGACCGCATTGTTCCGCTCGCGCCATCGGTCATAAAGGCTTTGCGCTCCCAGCAGGCAAAGCAAGCTCGTTGGCAACTGTCTGCCGGTGAGCTGTGGTGCAATGAACACGACCTGATCTTCACCGATGAAATCGGTCAGCATTTATCACACAGATCTGTGTACCATCACTTCAAGAAAATCGTCACCGCCATTGGGTGCCCAGAGGCTAGATTCCACGATCTGCGCCACAGTTGCGCAATCCTTGAGTTGCAGGCCGGCGTCCCCGTAAAATCGGTGCAGGAGCAATTAGGGCACTACTCCAGCGCATTCACCATGGATGTTTACGCCGCTGTCAGTGAAACTATGATGGAGGACACCAGAAATAAACTTGAAAAAATCATCAAAGACGCGACCGGCTGACGCAAAATAATGGGTACCAGCCTAGGCGAAAATGGCCATAATGGGTACTAATATGGGTACTAGAAAGGCGGATGAAAAAATCCGCAACTTTTTCACGCTCAAAACCTGATATAAAAACAAAAAGAGTGATGAACCGAACTGGTTTCATCACTCTTTCTGGTACGCGAGAAGGGATTCGAACCCCCGACCTTTTGGTTCGTAGCCAAACACTCTATCCAACTGAGCTACTCGCGCATGTCGCTGTTTCCTGACGACTTGCTTATAATAGCACAGTTCCAGATGGAATGCAAGCGTTTTTTTCGATTTTTTCAAAAAACTTTTCGGCAGGGGGATTTCCCCGGAAAACCACGCGGAAAACGGCTCACAGCCCGTCCTCTTCGCTCTCCGTCCAGGGCAGGTCAGCCTCGGCGTCGGCGGCGGCACTCATGGCCTGGGCCAATGCCAGATCCTCTGCGTCGCCGTCCTGGCGCAGCCTGCGCTCCTGCCAGGCTTCCTTGGTCATGAGCACCTCACGGGGTTTGGAGCCCTGGAAGGGGCCGACGATGCCGTCCTCCTCCATCTGGTCCACTAGCCGTGCGGCGCGGGAATAGCCCAGCTTCAAACGGCGCTGGAGCATGGAGACGGAGGCCATGCCGGTGTTGACGATGACCTCGACAGCGTCCTCGTACATCTCGTCCCGGTCGGAATCCACGGCGGGCTCGCTGGCGGCCGCTTTGCCGCCCTTGCCGTTCTTCTCGTTGGCCTGGGCGTTGGCTTCCACCTGCTGGATGACCTCATCGCTGTAATCCGACTGGAAGTGTTCCTTGATGTACTCGGTGACGGTGGACACCTCTTCATCCGAGATGAAGCAGCCCTGGACACGGCGGGGTTTGCCGCTGCCCGCAGGGTAATAGAGCATATCCCCCTTGCCCACCAGCTTCTCCGCCCCGGAGGTATCCAGGATGATACGGGACTCCAGGGAGGAGGCCACGGCGAAGGCGATGCGGGAGGGGATATTGGCCTTCATGAGGCCGGTGATGACATCGGAAGAGGGACGCTGGGTGGCGATGATCAGGTGGACGCCGGCGGCACGGCCCATCTGGGCGATGCGGCAGATGGATTCCTCCACCTCTTTCGCCGCCACCAGCATCAGGTCGGCCAGCTCGTCGATGACCACCACGATCTGGGGCAGCTTGGTCCCTTCCCCGTCGTCCTCTTCCGCGATGGTTTTGTTATAGACTTTCAGATCCCGCACGTGCCGCTCGGAGAACAGGCGGTAGCGCTTCATCATCTCTGTCACCGCCCACTGCAGGGCACCGGCCGCCTTCTTCGGGTCGGTGACCACCGGGATGAGCAGGTGCGGGATGCCGTTGTAGACGCTCAGCTCCACCATCTTCGGGTCCACCATGATCAGGCGCACCTCGTCGGGGGTGGCGCGATAGAGCAGAGAGACGATGAGGGAGTTGGTGCAGACGCTCTTACCGGAGCCGGTGGTGCCGGCGATGAGCAGGTGGGGCAGCTCGGTGATGTCCCCTACCACGCATTTGCCCGAGATGTCCTTGCCCACGGCGAAGGCCACTTTGGACTTGTGGGTGCGGAACTCGCCGGACTCAATGACCTCCCGGATGGGGACGGGGACGGTGACCTTATTGGGCACCTCCACGCCCACCACCGAGTTCTTGCCCGGGATGGGCGCGATGCGGACGCTGACGGCGCCCAGACTCAGGGCGATGTCCCCGGCCAGGTTGGTGACCTTATTGAGCTTCACGCCCCGCTTCAGCTCCAGCTCGTACCGGGTGACCGACGGGCCTTGCTCGTAGTCGATGATCTGCGCCTCAATGCCGAAGGAACGGATGGTGTCCTGGAGCAGGTTCTGGGTCTCGATGACCTCGCTGGTCACCCCCTGCGCCTGCTGTTTGGGCGGCTCGTGGAGGAGGTAGCTGGGGGGATAGTAATACTTGCCCGGCTCTTCCAGGGCGGCGGAGGGCAATTCCACCGTCACCTCAGCCTCGTTGAGCGGGGTGCGTTCCCCGTTCTCCGGCTCGAAGTCCACGGCCGGTCCGGCGGGTATCCATTTCCGCTCCGGCTCCCGTTCCCCGGAGAGCACCTCCGCCGGGGTGGCGTGCTGGCGCTCCTGGAAGAAGGAACCGGACTGGGGGGTGAAGCAGGTCTTTTCCATGTCCTCGCTGAGCCAGTTGTCCTCCTCCCCGTACCAGGGGAAGTCCTCTTCCTCCGGCAGCGGTTTGGCCTGGGCGGGTACTTCCTCTGCCGCAGGTGCTTCGGTGGGTTCCGCCTCTGGTGTCTCTGCCGCCTCGTCCGGCTGGACAGACGCGATAGGTTCTACAGGTTCGTCCTCGGGCAGGGTGGGTTCTTCCGGCGTCCAGATGGCGTCGATTGGGGTCTCTTTGCCGGGTTTCGGCTCCTCCACCGCTTTTTGCTCCTTCATGGACTTCCAATCGGCGTCGCTGGCCATGGGGATGTCGATCTCCGTGGGGAACCGGGTGGGGGTGGGCTTGATGTCCAGCTTGGTGACGGTGACCGCCGGTTTCGGGTCGCCCACGGGGGGCAGCGGGTCAGGCTGCTGCTTGGAGCGGCGAGGGGGCTTCTCAATGGGGTCGGTGTTCTGGATGTAGTCGTTGGGGGAATAGGCGGCGCGCTGGGCCTTCTCCTTGGCCTTTTTCTTCTTCTCCCGGTAGCGCTGGGCCCGGTACTCGTTGAGCATATGCACAAGCTCGGTAGGGCCGATACGCCGCAGGCCCAGGATGCAGCAGAGCAGACCCAACAGGAGCAGGATCATAGCGCCTACGCTGCTGAACACCTTGGTGAGCAGGACGGAGAGCATCCCGGACAGAGCGCCGCCGGAGCTGAGGGCTGCGCCGGACTCCCAGAGGGCTGGAAGGACGCTGATTTTTAAGGCGTAATCCCCCTCGCACAGAGCCGTATGGACGGCCGCGCCCACGAAGAGGGGCACCAGGATGCAGAGGGTGATCTGCAAGCGCACGGGTCGTCCAAAGTGGCGGAAGAGCTTGACGGAGATGAGCAGGAGCATGACGGGCATGAGCCAAAAGCCGAAGCCGAACAAGCCCTTCTCTAAGGTGGCCAGGCCGTTGATGAAGATGGCGCTGGAGTTGAAGTAGCCCAGGGCGGAGAAGATGGCCAGGAGCAGGCAGATGACGGCTCCCACTTCCCGGTAGATGGGTGGTTTTTTGGGTGGTTTGGTCTTCCGTTTGGTGGTAGATTGATTGCCGCTCTTGGGGGCGGCTTTTCCCTTGGCACTGGTGGGTTTCGCCTTTCCAGTGCCGGTCTTCTTTTGTGTTGCAGGCATAAAACCCCTCTTTCCTAGGATTCAAACACGGTTAGGCTCACAGCAGGATGCTGAGGATGAGGGCCAGGACGCCCACGCCCCAGCAGTAATAGGCGAAGTTGCCGAACTTGCCCTTGTCGGTGAGCAGGTTCACCAGGCGGATGGCGAAGTAGCCCACCACGGCGGCGATGGCGGTGCCCACCAGGTAGATGGGGAGCAGACTCCAGTCGATGCCGGTCTGGATGGCGTCCTTCAGGCTCAGGATATTGGCGCCGAGGACGGCGGGGAGGCTCAAGAGGAAGGAGTAGCGGACGGCGAAGGTGCGGTCGAAGCCACGCATGAGGCCGGCGGCGATGGTGGTGCCGGAGCGGGAGAGGCCGGGGACGGTGGCGATGGCCTGGCTGACGCCTACCAGGAGGACGTCCACGATGGTGGCGTTCTTCTCGTTCTTCCGACCCTTTGCCAGCCGGTCGGACAGGTAGAGCAGGCAGCCGGTGGCCAGGAGGGCGAAGGCGATGAAGTAGGTGTTGTTATAGAGCTGCTCCACCTTGTCCTTGATGGGCAGGATGAGGAACAGGGGCAGGGTGCCCAGGATGACCAGGAGCACCAGGCGGCGTGCCGGTGGGGGTGTCTCGCCGGTGGGCTTGCCCAGGGCGGCGATGCCCCGGAAGAACTCCAGGATCATGTCTTTGATGTCCTTCCAATAATAGAGGAAGACGGAGATGAGGGTGCCCAAGTGCAAGAGCACGTCGAAGAACAGTCCCCCGCTCTCTGCGCTGCGCAGGCCAAAGAAGTTTTGGAGCAGGGACAGGTGTCCGGAGCTGGAGATGGGCAAAAATTCCGCCACGCCCTGGACGAAGCCCAGGAAGGCTGACCATAGGTAATTCATAAACAGTACCTCCTGTGAATGCGGTTGGTTGGGTGCTGGGTGGGGATGGGATCGGATGGAAAATCCGATAACATACCAGTGTTATAGTATCATAAATAGTTGCTGATTTCCACTCGATTTTCCCCTGTGCAGGAAACTTTATGTTTTTGCGCTGCTGGTCATGCCAGTCTTTGGGGGGATTGTCCGGGAAATATGAAAAAAGAACTTTTGCGCGAAGCAAAAGTTCTTTTCAGTGGAGGCGCCACCCAGATTTGAACTGGGGAATAAAGGTTTTGCAGACCTCTGCCTTACCTCTTGGCTATGGCGCCGTGTGGAAAGCAGAACCGGAGTCGGTTCTGCTTTCATTTGTTTGGAGCGGAAGACGAGGCTCGAACTCGCTACCTCCACCTTGGCAAGGTGGCGCTCTACCAGATGAGCTACTCCCGCATGACCTCTCATGTAGATGAGAGGTGGTGCCTCCGATCGGAGTCGAACCAATGACACGGGGATTTTCAGTCCCCTGCTCTACCAACTGAGCTACAGAGGCGTGTCTCTCAAGGACGGGTTTTATCTTACCACAGCTTGATTGGAAAGTCAACCATTATTTTTCGTTTTTTTCAACTTTTTCTGTCAAGAAAAGTGGAAAAAAGATGGCGACCCGGATCGGGCTCGAACCGACGACCTCTAGCGTGACAGGCTAGCGTTCTAACCAACTGAACTACCGGGCCATGTGGAGAAAAAGCTGTGTGGTGGGAGTAACAGGACTCGAACCTGTGACCCCATGCTTGTAAGGCATGTGCTCTAGCCAGCTGAGCTATACTCCCCTGTTCGCTCTCACAGACAGCGTAGTTTATTATAGCGAACAATGACGGATTTGTCAACCACTTTTTTCATTTTTACGCAATTTTTATCCCTGCTGGATGGACTGGATGAGCTGTTCCAGCTCGGCCTTGTCGAACGTATACTCCTTATTACAGAAGTGGCAGCTGAGCTGGGCCTGTCCCTGCTCGTCGATCATCTTCTGCAGCTCGTCCACGCCCAGGCTGATGAGGGCACGGCTGACCCGCTCCCGGCTGCAATAGCAGCGGTACTCCACCGGGGTGGTCTCCAGGACTTCCACCTCGAACTCTCCTAAAACCTTCTGCACCAGCTCCAAGGGGGTGACGCCCTCCTGGAAGGCGTGGGTGACGTACCCCACCTGCTGGATGCCCCGCTCCACCTTGTCGATCACAGCGTCGTCCGCACCGGGCAGGAGCTGGATGAGGTAGCCGCCGGCGGCGCTGACCGACTGATCTCTGTCCACCAGGACGCCCAGGGCGCAGGCGGTGGGGAACTGTTCGCTGGTGGCGAAGTAGGCGGTGATATCCTCGGCGATCTCGCCGGTGACCAGGGGGATGCTGCCCACGTAGGGCTCCTTCAGCCCCAGATCCTTGATGACGGTCAGGCTGCCGTCGGTGCCCACGGCGGCCCCTACGTCCAGCTTGCCCTGGCTCTTGCGGGGGATGTCCACGAAGGGGTTGGTGACGTAGCCCCGGACGTTGCCCTCGGAGTCGCTGACGCAGGTGATCATGCCCAAGGGGCCGCCGCCGCGGATTTGCAGGGTCAGGGAGTCGTTCTCCCCTTTCAGCTGGTTGCCCATCATGGATGCGCCCATGAGGGAGCGGCCCAGAGCGGCAGTGGCCACCGGGAGGGTCTTATGGATTTGGCGGGCGCGCTCCACCAGCTCCTTGCCGGTGATGGCAGAGGCCATGACAGCGCCGTCGGATGTGATGACGCGAACGATCTGATCAGACATAGTGCAATACCTCCTATACATAGGGAAAGCGAGCCAACCAAGGTTGGCTCACTGGGTGTTAGATTGGAATTAGGGGACGTAACCGGGCGGGATCTGCTGTCCCCCTTCCCCGTTGACGCAGACGAAGGTCAAGCGCCGGTCGTTGGGTTGGGGTGGACGTTCCTCCAGGCCGCCGTAGTAGGTGACGGACACGAAACCGGCGTCCAGGAGCATCTGCTTTAAAAATTCCGGCTCCCATGCCCGCTCGGTGTGCTCCTCCTGCTCTCGATACCAGCAGTCGCCGTCCCGCTCGAAGAGGTCCATGCCGTAGGTGACCTGGGCGCTGTCCGAGTCGTACTCCGCCCGCCAGAGGCAGAACACGTCCTCGGTCTCGTCTACGAAGAGCTGGCCGTCCAGGCTGCGCAGGTGGGCGGGGGCTAGGATGTCGAACAAAAAGTAGCCGCCGGGCATGAGGAAGGTGTGAATCTTGTGGAAGGCGGCCTGCAAAATAGCCTCGTCGGTGACGTAGTTCAAGCTATCCAAGCTGGAGACGCAGGCGTCGATGGTGCCGAACAGGTCCAGCTTGTCCATGGACTGGTGCAGGAAGACGGGCGGCTCGCAGTCCAGGTCAAAGGTCTTTTCCTGGGCCTCCGAGAGCATCTCGATGGACAGGTCGGTGCCGATCATGGAGTAGCCTGCCTGCGCCAAGAGACAGGTCAAGGTGCCGGTCCCGCAGGCCAAGTCCAGGACGATGTTCACCGGTACTTCACTGCGCTGGAACCACTTCTGATACCAGGCCACCCACTGGGTGTAGTCCACGTCCCGGGTCAGGCCGTCGTAGTAGCGTGCCAGTTCTCCGTAGGCGCTCATGCGTCCTCCGTCTTCTTTTTGCGGCCGGCTTTTCTCCCCTTCTCCGCTGTGGGGGGAACACATTCATCCCCCAGTACACGGGCGAAGACCTGGTGGTAGCCCTCCACGCCGTAGTTCAGGGCGCGGTTGACCCGGCTGATGGTGGCGGAGCTGGCGCCGGTCTGCTCCAGGATCTCGTTGTAAATCATGCCCTTCTGGAGCAGGACAGCCACGTCAAACCGCTGCTCCATGGCACGCAGCTCGGACACGGTGCAGAGATCCTGGAAAAATCGGTAGCATTCGTCCAGATCCTTCAGCTCTAGGATCATTTTATATAAATTCATACTCGGCTCTTTGCCAAATACCTTAGACATATGTTTTACCTCCTGGGTACTGTTCCAAATCTGTCTTTCACTATTTTAACATTTTACTGCGTGAAAGTAAACCTATTTTTCAGAAAAAAACACACCCTTTTGTGCCTGGGTCATAGACTTTTTCAGGAGGGATGTGTATGAAGCTGGTACTGACGGAGGAGACCCGGGAGCGGGAGCTGTGCGCGCAAGAGGAAGTGCTGGTGCGGTGCCGGTGCGTGCTGCCCAAATTGCAGCCGCTGTCGGCTGGTGCACAGCGGCGGTTGGAGCGGTACATAACGGAGCTGGAACGGCGGTGGAACGGTGCCTGTGAGGGGTGGTTATTGGAGCAGGCGGCGGAGGGGGCGCGGCTGGCGCGGCGCAATGCGCTGCCCTTTGCACCCTTTGAAGCGGTGCTGGACTTTGAGACGACCCGGCTGGACGATCGGTTTTGGAGCGTGCTGTGGCGGTGGCAGGTGACGTGGCAGGGGGAAGCGGTGCTGCTGCGGCGGTGGGGGCAGGTGTGGGACTTGGAGCGCGGGATGCCCTGTCGGGTGGAGCAGTTTCTGCCGGAGAAGCGGAAGGAACGGCGGCGGTTTTGGCGGCGTTTGAAGGAGGCGGCACGGGAAGCGGGCGTTCATGGGATGGGGTGGCGGCATGGGCTGGTGTGGTGTACTTTGACGGAGGCGGAACTGGTCTGCGGGTGGGCGAGTCTTGCAAATCCGGTGAGCGATTCCGATTTTTTTACGGTTTCCACCCTTTTTTCTGAGGAGACGGTGCAATTTTGTTGATTTTCACCTTGCATTTCCACCCCGTTTTCCGTATAATGTCATGTGGTTCTCCTGTGAACCACAGAAACGGACGTTTCCCATACGGAATAAAAGGAGTCTTGCATCATGGTAAAAGCAATCGTAGGCGCGAACTGGGGCGACGAAGGCAAGGGGAAGATCACGGATATGCTGGCGGAACATTCCGACATCGTGGTACGCTTCCAAGGCGGTGCCAATGCCGGTCACACCATCATCAATGATTATGGCCGCTTCTCCCTCCACATCCTGCCCTCCGGCTCTTTCTACTCCCATGTGACCAATGTCATTGGCAACGGCGTGGCACTGGACTTGAAGAAGCTGGTGGATGAGCTGAAGGACATTCAAGCACAGAACGCTCCCGCTCCCAATTTGATGATCTCGGAACGGGTTCAGCTGCTGATGCCCTATCATGTGCTGCAGGATACCTATGAGGAGGAGCGGCTGGGCGGCAAGTCCTTCGGCTCCACTAAGAGCGGCATTGCCCCCTTCTATTCGGATAAATACGCTAAGATCGGCATCCAGCTGTGCGACCTGTTCGACGAGGATCGGCTGATGGAACGGCTGACCGCCGCCTGCGAAGTAAAGAATGTGCTCTTCGAGCATCTGTACCACAAGCCCACCCTGGACCCCAAGGCCCTGTTCGACGAGCTGATGGAGCTGCGGGAGCTGGTGCGTCCCTATGTGGGAGACACGGTGACCTTCCTGCACGAAGCCCTGAAGGAAGGCAAGACTGTGCTGCTGGAAGGTCAGTTAGGCTCCATGAAGGACCCCGACCTGGGCATCTACCCCATGACCACTTCTTCCCACACCCTGGCTGGGTTCGGCACGGTCGGTGCCTGCATCCCGCCCACGGAAATCAAGGACGTCATCGCCGTGACCAAGGCCTATTCCTCCTGCGTGGGCTCCAAGACCGAGCCTTTCGTCAGCGAAGTGGAAGGCGAAGCCGGTGACGAGCTGCGGCGCAGAGGCGGCGACAAGGGCGAGTTCGGTGCGACTACCGGGCGTCCCCGCCGTGTGGGTTGGTTCGACACCGTGGCCACCAAGTACGGCTGCATGGTACAGGGTGCCACCGAGGTTGCGCTGACCTGTCTGGACGTGCTGGGTTATCTGGATGAAATTCCGGTGTGCGTGGGCTATGAAATTGACGGCAAGGTGACCACCACCTTCCCGGTGCCCAATCAGCTGATGAAGGCCAAGCCGGTGTTTGAAAAACTGCCCGGCTGGAAGTGCGACATCCGTGGCATCACCGACTATGACGCCCTGCCGGAAAATGCAAAGCATTATGTTGACTTCCTGGAGTCCAAGATCGGCGTGCCCATCAAGATGGTGTCCACTGGGCCCAAGCGTCATGAGATGACCTATCGGAAGTGATCGCAACGAAGCCGAAATAATCTCTGTGTTTTTTGAGAGGATACGCCCAGGCGTATCCTCTTTTTGGACAGGGAATCCTCCCCATTTTACCGTTTTTTTCGACTGCTTTCCTAAAATTCCCTTGCATATGTTCAAAAACTCCCCGCCCGGACTTCCACTCATTGACTTTTTTGATTTTTCCAGTATAATATAATTCGTTCTAATTGCAGGCAGGCGTTGTGTCGAAAGGGGACATGAGGCGCTGCCTTTCCCCTATCTAAATGACATAATAAGAGGATATTTTTGAATATGAGAGTTACGACTGAAACCATTCTGACCGCCCTGGCGCCCTTTGCTCCGGAGCTGATCGGGCCGGAGCTGGAGTCCATCGAGTATGGCTCCATCGGCAACACCCTGATGCTGACCACCCCCGACCGGCTGTACATTGTGCCCATGAGCCAGCTCATCTCCCACAAGAACAAGGTTCCGGCGGCGGCTATCATCTGCTACCGGGATAAGGACGCTCCCGCGGAGCTGAGCGCCACCCAGCGGACGAAATACAAGAAGACGCCCCTCATCCTGCTCAACGAGGAGACCAATTTCACCCCCGTGTGGGAGGCGCTGCAAGGAGAGCTGGTGGATCCGTACGACTCGCTGCTGTTCCAGAACAAGCTGCTGTCTCTGGCTCTGTCCTGTCACGACGTGACCGACCTGCTCACCGCAGCCACCGAGTCCACCGGTCTCCCCTTCTCTCTCCACAACACCGTCCCCAGCCTGTTCGCCTACTCCCGCGCCGGTGAGATGGTGGTGACCAATCCCATGGGGGCAGACGTGATGGAGACCTTCTGCACGCCGGACTTTCTGACCAACCTGCCGGACAACGCCCTGCTGGACTCCGTGCGAGAGCGCAACGGTCTGATGCGTGTGACCCTGCCCAACGGAGTGCAGAAGATCAGCGCCACCATCTATGTGCGGCAGCAGTTCTTTGGGATGCTCTGCGCCTACAGCTTTATGCGCCCCTACGTGCCCTCCGACCTGGACATGATCCAGCAGCTGCGGGGCATCGTGAGCCTGTTTTTGGAGAACCACAGCAACGACTATGTGGCCATCTCCAGCAACGAACGCTCCTTCATGCGCATCATGCTGGGCAACGAGTTCAGCGAGGAGGACGCCCAGGCACAGTGCAAGCGGTTTGACATCAAGCTGCCCGAGGAGATGACCCTGCTGGTGGTCACCAGCTCCGCCGTCTACCGCCACAACCAGGACGTGCCCTGCAACCTCATCCGCCGGTTCATGCTCCCCCTGCTCCAGACCAATCTGTGCATCATCTTTGAGCAGTACGTGGTGCTGCTGCTGGACGCCAAGCAATATCAGCCTCACAGCGCAGAATTTTTGGAGCTGATCCGGGAGTCCATCCGGGAGCACAACCTCCAAGCGGCATCCAGCAACGTGTTCTACAGTCCCAAGGACATCAAGACCCAATACGAGCTGGCCAAGCTGACCATCGACATTGGGGAGAGCAAGGACGCCAACAAGCACTATTATGTGTTCTCCGACTACCTGCTGGATCACATGATCCATCTGTGCAAGCCCTCTCCTGTTTTCAAATGTCTCCAGCACCCGGTGTTCATCGCGTTGGAGCGTTATGACGCCCAGTATCACACCGAGTATGTGAAGACGCTGATGTCCTATCTGCGCAACAACGGCGATCTGTCCGCCTGCGCGGCGGAGATGGACATCCACCACAACACGGTGAAGTATCTGATGAAGAACATGCGGGAGATCACCAACGTGGATTTCGACTCGCCCAGTATGTTCTCCTCCCTGTATGTGGCCATGCGGGCCATGGAGGCTTCTAAGGCAATCGACTACTAATAAGCATGAGAAAAACCCGTCCTCGATGAGGACGGGTTTTTGTGTTTTGTGTGGTCGCTTGCCAGTTAAGCCTCTTTGAACTTTTCCAGCATCGCTTCCGTTTCTTTTCTTTTGGCTTCCAGTTCTTCCTGCAACATCATGTCCTTGACCTTCATCAGGCGGATGGTGTTGTTGCGTTCGTTCTCATCCAGCTTCATGGAGATGTATTTGATGTTCTCCTCCATTTCGGGGATCATCACATACTCCAACGCATTGACGCGGCGGCGGGTCTTTTCGATCTCTTCCGCCAGCAGCTGGGTGGTCTTTTCGATCTGGGCCAATTTCAGCATATCCTGGAACACCGAGGACAGAGCGTCCACAGCGCCGTCCAGCTCACAGGAGGTAGTGGCGAAGCTATAGGGATAGATGTCACCGCTGCCTGGATTCTGGGTGGAGAAGTGGTAGACAGGGGTGTCAACGGACATGATGTTCTTAAAACTCATGTTCAGTTCCACGCTCTGCTTCGGGTAGATCAGGGACTGCTCCAGCATTTCGGAGGACATGAGGGCGGAGGCCACCGTAAAGGAACCGTGCGCCCGCATGAGCGCTTCTTCCACGCGGGTTCTCAGCGCCCGGTTTTCACGGATCATGTCCAGGAACTGCTTCATCAATTCGTCACGCTTGTCCTTCAGGAGCTTATGGCCTCGGACGGCTGTTTTCAGCTTCTTCTTCAGCCGGGTCAGCTCCATTCTGGTTGCGTTTACAGTGGTGGAAGGCATCTGCGTATCCCTCCTTACTGTGCGTCTTTCTTCGGCATATACTTCTCAATCAGTTCCGGCTTGATACGCTTCAGCTCTGCCTCAGGCAGGATGCTCAGCAGTTCCCAACCCAGATCGAGGGTCTCAAAGACGGAACGGTTCTCATCGGCGCCCTGTGCCACGTAGCGCTTTTCAAATTCGTCTGCGAACTTGGCGTACAGCAGGTCGTTCTCCGACAGAGCGGCTTCGCCCAGGATGGACATCAGTTCCTTGTTCTCCTTACCGGTTGCGTAAGCGGCGAAGATCTGGTTCATGGTGCCAGAGTGGTCTTCACGGGTCTTGCCTTCGCCGGTGCCCTTGTCCTTCAGTCGGGACAGGGAGGGCAGCACGTCCACGGGGGGCAGGATGCCCTTGCGGTACAGCTCACGGGAGAGGATGATCTGGCCTTCGGTGATATAGCCGGTCAGGTCGGGGATGGGATGGGTCTTGTCATCTTCCGGCATGGTCAGGATGGGGATCATGGTGATGGAACCAGGCTCGCCCAGGTGACGGCCAGCCCGTTCGTACATGGTGGCCAAGTCGGTGTACAAGTAGCCGGGGTAGCCGCGGCGGCCGGGGACTTCCTTCTTTGCGGCGGAGATCTCACGGAGGGCTTCGGCGTAGTTGGTGATGTCGGTCAGGATGACCAGGACGTGCATGCCCTTGTCGAATGCCAGGTATTCAGCGGCAGTGAGCGCCATACGAGGGGTGGAGATACGTTCGACGGCCGGGTCGTTTGCCAGGTTGATGAACAGGACGGTACGGTCGATGGCACCGGTGCGGCGGAACTCTTCCACGAAGTATTCGGACTCTTCAAAGGTGATGCCGATGGCGGCAAAGACGACGGCGAAGTTGGACTCGCCCCCGTCCAGAACCTTTGCCTGACGGGCGATCTGGGCGGCCAGCTGGTTATGGGGCAGGCCGGAGCCGGAGAAGATGGGCAGCTTCTGACCACGGACCAGGGTGTTCAGGCCGTCGATGGTGGAGATGCCGGTCTGGATAAATTCGTTGGGGTAGTCACGGGCGGCGGGGTTCATGGCCAGGCCGTTGATGTCCCGATGGGCTTCCGCCAGGATGGCGGGGCCATCGTCGATGGGGTCGCCCATGCCGGAGAAGACGCGACCGAGCATATCGCCGGAGACAGCCAGATCCAGGGGACGACCCAGGAAGCGGATCTTGGAGCTGCTCAGGTTGATGCCGGCGGACGGCTCGAACAGCTGCACGACGGCCTTGTCGCCGTTGACTTCCAGAACCTTACCGCGGCGGATCTCGCCGTTGGGCAGCTCGATCTCACACAGTTCGTCGTAGGTGACACCGGAGACCCGGCGGACCACCATCAGAGGGCCGGAGATTTCTTCGATGGTACGATATTCTTTAATCATCAGTCATCTTCCCCTTTCTCTGCGATTGCGGTGATCTGCGCTTCCATGTCGGCGGCCAGCTTGGTGTAAGCGGCTTCGTACTGGTCAGCGGGGACGTTCTTTGCGCGGCCCATATCCACACGGGCTTCGATGTTGAACAGGTCGTTCAGGGAAGCGCCCTTGGCGATGGCGGCTCGGCAGAGCTTGTCGTAGTCCAGGATGATGGTGAGCATCTGGAGCTGACGGCCGTGGTCGGAGTAGGAGTCGATGTCAGCAAAGGCGTTCTGCTGCAAGAAGTCCTCTCGGATGATACGGGCAGTCTCCAAGGTCAGCTGGTCACTGGGGGACAAGGAGTCCTTACCGACCAGCTGGACGATCTCGTTCAGGCTGGATTCTTCCTGGAGGATGGCCATGGCCTTGTCGCGGTTCTGGAAGAACTGCTTGCCCAGGTGTTCATCGTACCAGGGGCGGAGAGAATCCAGGTAGAGGGAGTAGGAGTTGAGCCAGTTGATGGCCGGGAAGTGACGGCGGGAGGCCAGGGAGGCGTCCAGGGACCAGAAGACCTTGACGATACGCATGGTGCCCTGGGAGACCGGTTCGGACAGGTCGCCGCCAGGAGGGGAGACTGCGCCGACAGCGGTCAGGGAGCCGTTGCGGGTGTCGCCGTTGCCGGAGATGCACTGGACCATGCCGGCGCGTTCGTAGAACTGTGCCAGACGGGAGGCCAGGTATGCGGGGTAGCCTTCTTCGCCGGGCATTTCTTCCAGACGACCGGACATTTCACGCAGTGCCTCCGCCCAACGGGAGGTGGAGTCGGCGATGACGGCCACGTCGTAGCCCATGTCACGGAAGTATTCCGCGATGGTGATGCCGGTGTAGACGGAGGCTTCCCGGGCGGCAACGGGCATATCTGACGTGTTGGCGATGAGGATGGTACGCTTCATCAGAGATTCGCCGGTGCGGGGGTCCACCAGTTCGGGGAATTCCCGCAGAACGTCGGTCATTTCGTTGCCGCGTTCGCCGCAGCCGATGTAGACCACGATGTCCACGTCGGACCACTTTGCCAGCTGGTGCTGCACGACGGTCTTACCCGAGCCGAAGGGGCCGGGGACGGCGGCTGCACCGCCCTTGGCGATGGGGAACATGGTGTCGATGATGCGCTGGCCGGAGCAGAGGGGCACTTTGGGGGGGAATTTCTTGACGTAGGGGCGACCCACACGGACGGGCCACTTCTGCATCATGGTCAGTTCCTGCTTCTCGCCCTTGTCAGTGTCGATGACGGCGATGGTCTCCAGGACGGTGTGCGCACCGGACTGGATGTCGGCGATGGTGCCGGTGACGCCATGGGGAACCATGATCTTGTGGACGGTGGAGGAAGTTTCCTGGACGGTGCCGATGATGTCGCCGCCGGTGACCTGATCGCCCACTTTAGCGGTGGGGACGAAGTCCCACTTCTTCTCCCGGTTCAGCGCGGGGACCTGGACGCCTCTTGCGATGGTGGCGCCGGAGACCTTCATGATCTCCTCCAGGGGACGCTGGATGCCGTCGTAAATATTTTCAAGCAGGCCGGGGCCAAGCTCAACGGACAGCGGAGCGCCGGTGGTGACCACTTCCGCGCCGGGGCCGATGCCGGAGGTCTCTTCATAGACCTGGATAGACGCGGAGTCACCGTTCATGTTCAGAATCTCGCCGATCAGGTGCTGTTCGCCTACTCGAACCACGTCTGCCATGTTGGCGTCCTGCATGCCGGTAGCGACCACCAGCGGGCCGGATACCTTAACGATTTTGCCCATTAGGTTTCATACCTTCTTTCCTATTTCAGGTTACAGAACAGCAGCAAATTTGCTGCATCATTACAGAATGTCTGCGCCGACAGCCCGTTCCACGGAATCGGTGATGTTCTTCATCCCGATGCCCAGGGAGCCGGATTTGCCGGGGATAAGGATGATGGCCGGGGTGACCATATCCTTATATTTCTTCACCTCATCCTGCATCTGCTCAGCAAACTGCTCGGTGAGGTAGATGATGGCGGTCTCGCCATCCCGGGCCAGCCGGTGGAGTGTCTTGCGTGCCTCCTCCGGCGTCTCCGCCGGATAGACGTCCAGCCCCAGGGTCTTGAACCCCAGCACACTCTCTCGGTCGCCCAACACTGCGATCTTATACATAAGCGTTACGCAACCTTTCCCGGATCACGTCGGCAGGCAGATCTGCCAGACGACCCGTCAGAATGATCCGAATGGCGGTGAACTCGTTGTCCTTGGCGGACACGTAGCCCAGCATGGGCTGTTCACCGAAGGGGATATACTTGGCCTTCTGCATATAGGCGTTGAGCGCGTTGTCGCACGCCTTCTCGAAGGCGGTCAGGCTGCCGCCCTGGATGGCCTGAACGCCGGCTGCGGCCGCTTCCTCGAACAGGGAGGAGAAATAGATGCTCTCCAACGGCTCTCCGTCCGCCGCCTTGACCACGGTGGTCTCCGGAATGGTGCCGCCGGGGAAGAGGACGGTGGCCAGGAAGTCGGCGTCCCGCCCCATCCGCAGGACGCGGACGACGCTGCGCAGGTTGGCGGCGTCCACCAGCATCTGGACGTAGCCCAGCAGGAACTGGGAGCCGGAGTCCTCGGCCAGCTGTTCCATTTCCTGGAAGTAAGCCTGATCCAGGATCATATCCGACCGCTGGGGGTCCCGGGTCTCGCCCAGGACGGCACGGGCTTCCACGATGGCGTCCGCCATGACCTTGGGCAGGTCGGTGAACTCGCTGCGCTTGACCGCTTCCGCCAGGGTCTCCGGCGCCAC
>JABLTL010073046.1_pt1 | contig 20983 bp, 14 predicted proteins | sample 7160151 | NCBI WGS metagenome assembly JABLTL01 (sample SAMN14651223, study PRJNA627086) | human gut metagenome | isolation source: feces | host: Homo sapiens
CAACTGCACGCTTGAGCGCCTTTTCTCTCGCTTTTTTCATCATTTTATCATACTTTTCCTGTTCGTTTTGAAGATAATCTGAATATTCACTATCAGATAATGAATTAAGATAGTCTTCATATTCAGCAGGTGTCATCTTATTGCGTGTCCACTGAGGACGTTCATTATTATAGTAGTATACATAATTATCTATCATTTCCTTCACTTCTTCTGGAGTGGAACATCCAGGCAGGTCGCATTCATCCTTCATATGCCCAAAGAAGGATTCCTGGCTTGCATTATCCCAGCAGTTTCCCCTGCGTGACATGGACTGTCTGTATCCCAGTTCCCTAATTCTGTTCTGGAATAAATCATTAAAATAGAGGGAGCCCTGGTCAGAATGGAAAATAGCGTCTTCAGCAGAGGCAAGAGTAATTATTGTATCCATAGCCAGATTAAGATCATTGCCTGAAGAAGTGATATGACTCACAACTCTACCACTTACTGCATCCTTTACACATGACAGGAATTCAGTTCTATTTAGCCCGTATTTCAGATAGCTCACATCCGTGAGCAGTATCTCACCTGGCCTTGCCAGACGGAATCCTCTCTTGAGAAGGTTTGGCTTCCTGTTGTTTTTCAATATTTCCTTGCTCGTTTTCAATTCAGTACGCTCCCTGCGGATGGCGCATATGCAGTTATACTTTCTCATTAGTCTGAGAATCTTGTTCCTTCCAAAATGAACACCGCATATATCAGGAAGCATCATATAGATAGTGCGCGTACCTTTTCTGAATCCCTTATAATCCATAACCTTCCTTATGTGCTGGAAATCAATCTCGTCCTGCATTTCCTTCATGCCGTAATTATCATCTGAGAGTATTGAATAATAGGATGATTTGGATATGCCGATTCTCTTCAGTATGGAACGGATTGAATAGTCATACCTGTCATGAGGAAGGTCTCTGATCCATATGCATAATGCCTTCTTCTGTTCAGGGGTAAGGGAAGGAAGAATTTTCCTGATTCTTTCAAAATACATCATTGACAGTTTCTCCAGTGCTCTCATCCTGTTGTGCTGGATGCGGCATCTGAACTCCTGATCACATTCCACCTCTATATCATCAGAATCACCATTCCAGGATACGAGCTGTTTCTTTATTTTGTTTCGCACTCTGATAGGAAAATCAGAACCATCAATCTCAAATATATCAAGAATCTCATCAATGTGATAATCAGTAAATATCGAAGACTCATTATAGAACTGCTTCTTGAGTGTGAAATGGGCTGCAGTGCATCTCTTAATATATGGATGACCAGAGTATTTCTCTACTGCATCAGCACTTATCTTTTCTTTGGGATTTTCGCCGTTTTCAAGTTTTCTTTTTAATCCATGTATTCTTTCGTAGCCGACTTTTTTAGGGTCAAGACCATAGGATTCAAGCAGGGATTCAATGGACACAGAAGGGTATTCCTCAGAGGCATTATCGATGAAATCAGAACTAAAATTAATTCCTTTTTTTGATTTGACGAATACTCCTGAATCAATTAGAAATTCATTGTCATATTTTTCAATAGAATCATGCTTTCCAAATACCTTGTTTTTTCCATTAGTTGGACGACCATAGCGCTTAAAGGTAGCATTAATTTTATTTATTACATTTGAACTAAACATTGAACAGTCAAAACCGTATGATTTAAGTGTTTCTCTTATCTGAAAGGTAGACGGTTGCTTGATCCATTCATCATATAGGATGCATCTGAATTCATAAGTGAATATCAGTTTGTTTTGTCTTACATTCTTGACATATGGGGAACTGGATAATAACTTGATTTCTTCATTAGTGAATTTCTTTGATTTTGGCATAGTAAAATTTCAAACAACAAAACAAAAAAAATGATACCCACAGGAGGGGTATCACAACTGTCAGGTTGTTGTCCTCCTTATGGGTACCATTTTATTTCTGACTGCCCTTTACAAGTGCAAACCCCCAAATATTTAAAGCGAGTTTTCTATTGACCCCCCCTTAAAAATTAAAGGTTCCTTTATTTACAGTCAGGATTTTTAGGTGGTTAGGTTCATTGGAATGAGTGGTCAACTAAAGTGGAATAATCACCTACAGACTCTGATATGAATAAGCTTTATCAAATCAGAAAAAAATATAAGAATATTTGGAGGAGAAGATAGAGAGAGGATTAATTATTTTTCCAATTCATAAATATAGCTAATTCTTCAAAATCAAATTTATATTTTTCTTTGTCTACATTCTCTAATAAATAAAGTTCATCAACATTACATATTTTTCCCTTTTCGTCTTTTTGAAAAGCACTTAGGTAATTATTTTTCAAGAAAATAGCTAAGTTTCTAGGAAATCCTAAGTTTTGAATTTCTATTGTAGTACTATCAGTTGTTCCATACTCTACATAGCTTTCCCAATCATTAATATCTGCAGTTGTATCGCCTTTATATTTTAACAATGCTTGGTAATTAGAAATATAATTCTTAATTTTAAATCTCAAAATATTTTCCAAATCTCCAACAACATCATTAATCAATTTATTTATATGAATTTCATTTTGCTTATCGAACTTAATCCCTTGCATTCTACCATTTGCTTGTCTTATATAAATATCTCTCTCAATTCCATCATTATAATAATAATCTATAGTCTTTTGTATAAGTATTTTTAATGGCTTTGAGTTTATCCACGACTCCATTAGTGTCGCATAATATTTAAGCTGATTTTTATTTCTAATCATAGGATTTCTACCACCTGATTCAGTTTTATTCCATTTGTACTGCTCATATAATATACTAAGAACTTTTAAACAATCTTCATATCCTGTTGTTTTTGGAAGTTGTGGGACATCAGAAATTACTATCTTATTTTGATTTGCAACATTTATACCAATACTTGTTGCTAGTATTTCTGATGGAACTTTCAACGATGATCTCATTTTTTTTAATATTGAAACAGAATCAGCATTATTATCTATAAACCTATCTTTTAACACAGAATCACTATTTATTGAATCATGAAAAAGTAATACATTTCCATACATTTCTATCATCTTTTTTTGTTCATTACTTAGATTTTTATTTGTATAGTCTTTACTCTCAATATAATTACTAATATTTTTATAAAGATTATTATTTTGTTTAGATAATATTTGTGGCTCAACTTCTTTTATTCGCTTATTTCGAAGTATATTTATTTCATCATTCGTATCTTTCCAATATCCCTTTTGATCAAATACATTCACACAAAATATATTTCCAGAAATATCTTTACTCAATCTACCTGCTCTGCCTGCTAAATTCCAAAAATCTATATCAGTCATTTTGCCATCACCTATTTTTTCACTTAATATAAAAATATTTTTTGCTGGTAAATTTACACCCTCTAAAAGTGTTGATGTACAGAATAAGTATTTAATTAATCCTTGTTTATATAATATTTCTATTCTTCCTTTAATTTCTTCAGGTATTCCTCCAAAATGATATGCAACTCCCTTTTTCAAACACTTTTTAAGATAATATTGACTATGAACTTTTTCATCTATTAATTTCATTATTTCTTCAATTTGTGGCAATTCGATATTATCTATATAATTTGCAAAATGAATTGCTGTTTGTATAGTTTTATCTACTGTATTACAGTAGATTATACTTTGTCTATCTTTTGAAAAAATCTCCAAAACAGTTTTCAAATTTTCAATTTTATTATCACTAAAATTAAATTGAGGAAAAACAATATCTTGCCCAAATTCTGAAATCATAAATGACTTATCATTGATAGTATCAATAAAAAATCGATTTTGAGCTACTGGAGATTCAACAATAGATTGGCTTTCCTCTGTGCTATTATTAATCATTTTCAAAAAAATATCCGCATTAGGGATATTAGGAGATGCGAAATATATATTTACACTTTTTCTTTTTGCTAGTACTAACGAATGATACAGTAAAGGTGTTCTAGTATCCTTTTTACTTAATAATTTATGAGCTTCATCCACCATCAAATAATCAATTTTGGGATTATTACTATCCATAAAATACGAAATTAATCTTTCTGGAGTAAAAACAAATACATATCTATTTTCTTGATTTAAAAAAACTTTCGGTATTATAGGAGTTGTTATAACCTTATATCCAAATTCTTTAGTTATTTCTTTCAGTCTCTGTCCAACTTGATTAATTAATGCCTTAGTTGGAACAATAAACGCTATATTATCTGTTTTATTATGCGCTTCGATTATGTATTTAGTAAAAGCTTCAAATATAAAAGATTTACCAAAAGATGTGCTTCCGGAAAAGCTATAATGATTTCTTCGTTTCATTTCTTCAAACACACTATATTGAGCATCTGTAAAAGGTTTCTCAAGTGGTGAACTTTGAGCTAAAATTTTTATGATATAATCATTTCTAATTTCATCTATTTTTAAATATTCTTCACTACCAATTATTATTGGCATTGATGGAAAATTTCCAAGTTTTACTAAAACATTTGTTGCAATAATTTGAAAATATTCCATATTCCTTATCTCTTTTATCTCTTGTAATAAACTTATAATTTTTAAGGAAAGATTTCTATGTTGACTCTGTTCAGACCTACATAAAATATCTGCAAATCTTAACAAATGATTTATTTCCTTATCATTAATTGTAAGCGGAAAACCATCGTCAAATAATCTGTTGCAAAAATTTTCTTCTAGTTTATGTAACAAAGTCTTTAGATAATTATCTTCAAAAGCTCTATTTGACATTTTTTGTATAACCGATATCACTCTATCACCCTCTTCAAAATCTTTTTCCTATTTTTATCAATATCAGTAAATGGCATTACAAAAATATAAAATGTATATCCAATCAATTGGTATTCTTTTATCAATTCATAAATTTTATTTTTATAGTTTTCAATTTGAGTAATAATCTTCTCCTTTATTTTATCAGGAAATTCATCACTAGATAGTCCTTCTTGTTCTTTTGTAATATCTATTTCATACCCAATAAAAACAGAAAAAGCATCATCAAGTTTTACATCAGAGCTGGGTTTATTTTCGGGATACAACAATAAATTTAATATATCCTCATCATCTTCGTCAAAAATCGTTTGTTCCATATTGCTAGAAATTAATCCTCTTTCATATTCAATCCCACTTTTAGAATCACCTTTTGAATTCATTTCATTCACAAATTCATATATTGATTTAAATGCGTTCTCAAAAGCCCTTGTTAATTCTGCGTATGTTTTTGATTCACCAAAAATCAGATGATATTTTTTATTTGATATTTTTTTCAAATGAACACCATCAGAGCCATTAACATATAGTTTATTTGACGTTTTTAATTCTAATTTTGTCAGTATTTTTGGTGCTTCAAGATGTCCTTCCAAAAAACAAAACAGTAATAATTCCCCAAGCTCACCATCATTCTTTTCGTAATCTCTGAATTTTTCTCGAGCCTTTCTACTAAGCATCATTGCCTTATCTTTATAATTTTCCCTAATTTTCCAGGATAAAGAATAATCTGCAACAGACTCCATCAAATTGTCAGAAACACAATTATAATCAAAATTTCTGGCATTTATCGGAAGTAAAAACAAATCTAAAAAACCATCATCTTGATTATTAGATATGGGAAAATGCCCAATATGTTTAAATTGTTTAATCGCATTTTTTGAATTTGGATTTAATTTCATTATTTCACTTCCTTATTTAATTAACTATCATAAATTCAAGCTATCAATATTCATTTTTCTTTCTAGTAGATATAAATCAAAAGCCATTCTTGCCGGAATAAATCTAACTTTTATATTTAGAAGATCTATATTTTCTAACATTTCAAGTTTAGCTTCACCTTTATTCTCTATAGAGTCATTTTCTGTTGGTAAAAGAAAACAAATTGTAACAGTTGAAAACACATGATCATTTATGAATTCATAAAAATCTGTTTCAAAAATATTGATAACTGTATTGAATTCTTCAAATCCATGAAATGGCCTGGTGGCTTTTCATGTGACCGTTGCGGATGTCATAAGTATTACCTAGTTAAGCGTATAGAGAAAAACAAGACTTCATATATCCTTGAATGCAGCTCTTGTCATAAGCAGCATTCACTGCTTTCAGGCACTATTTTTCAGAGCTACAAACTTGATCCATACAAACTTCTGTTAGGTGTTTTCCTTTTCTTTAATGAAAATAAAGGAATTAGTGCAATAGATTTATGTTCAATACTAGATGTTAACTACAAGACTGCACTTCTTCTAGAGAGCAAGTGTAGAATTCTTATGTCATTAAGCAATTCAGACAAGCTGCCCAACAGCCTTTTCTATGAGGCAAATGTCTTTAATATTGGTGCAAAATCTAAGAATTATGCGGGTCAAGCAAGTGAGCAACAACCTATTCTTGGTATTCTATCTACAGATAAAGAAAATAACTATCCCCGGTACCTCAAGTTAAGACTTATCAATAATTATACAGGTTTGTCACTTAAGAAAAACATAGAACAATGCTGTGTATTATTACATGATGCATTACTCAATACTGATGGTGAGAAAGGCTTTAATACATTAAATGAAGAAATACAGGTAAAGAATGAGAAGATCAGCTATGAAGAAAAGAATCATAGACTACTTTGGTTAAACATAATAATCTGGAATATTAAAAATAATATTACCGGGATATATCATAGAATAACTAAAAGAGAGATGCCCTTATTTTTGAATGAGCAGGAGTAGAGATTTAACCATAGAAATATGGGAAAGACTATTATGGATAAAGTCAAGAAGTACAAGCAGAGATCATTTCCTATCACTCATAGACAGATAGTATATATCATGAATATTTCTACTCCATGTTTTTTTAAAATCGTTACCTATTGATTATGAGTATTCAAAAAAAACAAAAATCTGTTATTGGTTTTTTTGAATTATGAAATCAATAATTACTCCATAGATTCTTTAAAGTATCCACATTCAATCTAAGCAATATCTTTTTGTTCATTACAAGCTATTTATCAATGAAAATTATTCAATGGCACAGCATATAGTTCTTCGTGATACCACATATCGCGTTCCATAACATATGTTTTTCTAACATAATATCCTTGTTTCATATCTTTAAAACACATTGTCAATCGTATTCCTTCTTGTATGCGTTCATCATCCTTTTTCACTGATGAAAATGATGGGCCTATAATTAATCTATGACTCTCATCATCCATCCAAATATCTATTCTTTTTGGAACAGGTCCATCTCTTGTTAAATACCCATCATCGTAAATTATAGAGCCTTTTTTTGTTGTGATATAAAATTCCAAATCATTTAGAACGTTTCCCTGATTTTCTTGGTACGTCAAAATAAACTCAGCGAATAACGAATCAGAGTTAGACGTATATTGTAAGCCCCATTCATCCAATGAAATTGACAACCAAGTATGTAAATATCCATTTGTATTATATAAAAATTTTGGTTTAGGTTTATTGTTCTCCATTTCTTCTAGTTGTCCTTCATTTAAATTTACATTTTCAGTCACAGTATTTTCAATTTCTTCATCTTCTTGATTGTCACCATCAATTTCATCATTTTGATTATTATCATTTCCAATAAGTTGCTCTATTATATAACCTACATCAATATCCTCATCATCATGATTGATATCATAATCCGAATCATCACTGCTATCAGATGAAAAATCAGTACAATCCTCTAAATCACAAAAATAAGACTCAATTTTATCTATATCATCAGTATATTCTTCCCACATTTTTAGCGAATAAATTGTGTAGTATAGGATTTGTTTTTTAGTTTTACCAAAGATTATTTTTAATATACCATCATGAAATTGATGAAATCTGTCTGTTAATTCAAAACGATATCTATAAAAATATGATTCACTTACGTCATCATCTACAAGATTACCCTCAATCACTTCATCAAAATCATTCAATAGAACTTTTATTTCTGACGTTTTCCTTGTTTTAATATTTAAAATGATTTCCACAAAATCATCTACTACTTTAATGGAAATAATATTAGCTTTCATATGTTCACTCCGTATCAAATACCTTATCCTCAAATAATGCAGAATAATTGATTACAAATACTTCAAATAATCTTTTAATCATTACTAATAGTATAATCATCCAAGAACTGATATATTACATTAGCTACATCTGTATAATCTTTCACATTTTTAAAATAATCATCTAATATTTCTAAACCACCTCTTACATAAGAATGTAATTCTTCTTCTAATTGCTTATCAACATCTTTATCCCTTTTCATTGAAAATGCCTTTTTCACAAGCATATCCGCATTTTCATTTGTGTATTGAGATAAAATCATATATTTAACAATTCTTTGCATATAGCCTTTTCTATTAGAAATTACAGATGAAAAGATTGTTGCTTTAATATCTTTTGAAGTATCTTTATCAGCTTTTTTATTAGAAATAATTCCAACCATTCCAGCAACCATATAGCATTCCATCAGATCATTAAATAAGAAAACAGGTTCATCTTTGTTTTCCAAATCGTTAATTACTAATTCTATATGCTCTTCTGCACTTGTATTTCTTGAATACTTCTTAATCATTTCTGCATGTTTACCATACAGTACTATATCATTTGAAAACATAATTACTTAACCTCTTCAATCTTATCCTCTGTTTCAGATAATTTGTTAATTTTATATACTTTATTTATTCTGTCTTTAATATCATTTTCAGCAATCTGGTAATCTTTATTAATCATACACATAATTAACTGATCACAACACTCGGGTAAGACATCACAAATATTTTTTATATGTTCTGTATCTGTATTAGAAAAAGGTGCATCAATTACTAATGGATAAATATCGTTTTCTGAAACCTCAAAATCATCATCGCCAACGATATGTTGTTTAGCTGTCTGCATCATTCCAGCAACAAATGCAAAGTTCTTTACTGTATCAATACCAGTTGAATTATCTAACTCTTTCTCATCAGTTATTGTCATAACCGTAAAATCTTGTCCTATTTTAATACTTCTGTTTCCATGATACATTTTGCAAAACAGTTCGTTTGTTTTACTTTCGAGTGCATCTCTTACATTTTTTCTTGATTTACTAACATATGCGTATGCCATTTTATGTATGCTGCTTGCATATGCTAAACATTCTTTTATGAATTTATTTTGCTTAGTATCTTTCGCATTTTTCTGTATATCTTGTTGAATCTTTTGTATCTTGACATTTAATGCATCAATATGTTCTTTTTCATTCCTAATTCGTTCTTCCAATGTTCCGATATTTTTACTAATTTCATTAATTTTTGTCTGATAACTTCCTATATCTTTGGTATTGACAAGTTTATTACTTAATTCATTTATAGTTCGTTTGTTATCTTCGTATTTATCTAAAGTTTCCAAAAAATCTTTATCTAAATTATCTTTGAAATCATACATTGCATTTCTTTGACTATACTTATATCCTGACTCACTAGCTAAAAAGTCAGATAAATAACGGCCAAAATCATTTGGTTCCATATGTTCTTTTTCGCCAAGCAAATGTTTATAAGCATCATTTTCAGATTCTATTGGTGCCCCACATAAACAAAATCCACGTTCTATCAGCTGATCTATCACATCTTCAGTGATATGAGATAACGATTTTTTTGAATCAAAAGAACAGATTCTTTTAATTTTATTAAAGTCATATTTCTCAAAACATTTATCAAATAATCCTTCTAATAAAAGATGGTTTCCGTTCTTAGGATTATTTAAAGCACGTATTTTTTCCTGAAACTCTGCTTTATAATTAGATAATATTCTCTTATTATTTCTTTTAAATCTATTTAATTCTTCTTGCATCTCTTGAGTTTCTTTATTTGCTTTTATAAAATTTTCTAGTTCAGTTTTATTTGATTCTAACTTTTCTATTTCTTGTTTATTGTTTTTAATATTGCTGTCAATCTTTTCAACTTCTTCGCTTTTATCTTGTAATTCTTTTCGTAATCTATATTGTACGAATTCATCATCATCCTCATCATTACCAGCTAATTCATCATTTAGCAATCTAAAAACACTTTTCGGTAATTTTGGGTCAAAATAATCAGCTAAATCATTAATTTCATTTATTCCCATCATCTTTTCAATTGCTGTTTTTAAATTTGACTTTGAACTTACTTTATCAATTACATTATTTTCACCATCATAAAAGAAATAATCTTTCATATTATTATTCAAAATATCATCTATTTCGTTAATAGCAGCATTGCCTATTAAAGGTTTTTGGGTGTTTTTTAAATTTTCGTTTATTATTTTAGTAACAGGATTTGTTTTTTTAGAAATCTGACCACTTGAGTTTTTATAATATACTTGTTCTGTTTCTATAGTATATGGTATTTTTTTATGTTCTATTTCAAGTACAACTTTAACACTCTCACAACTATCAGTTGCCATTCTATCCGCAACGTTGCTATTTAATAAAATTTTGTTATTTTTGAACCCATTAGTTCGATATAATCCCCATATAAATGCTCTTATAAGAGTTGTTTTTCCATATCCATTTTCACCTAAGATAATAGTAGTATTCTTCTTTGGGTCAGTAGAAAACTCAATTTTTTCATTTATATATTGTCTAAAATTGACAAGTTCAATCGATTTAATCAGCATCTTCTTCAACCTCTTCTTTAATAATTTCTACAATTCTTTTTGCAATTGCAGCTTTTGTTGATTTTAAATTATTTCCAATTTCAATTTCCCTTAAAGCTCTATTAATAATATTTTTTCTTACATTCTTATCTATTTCTGCTTCTTCATAACTCATATAATTTCATCTCCCAATATAAATTGATTTAAATCATAAGCCTCTTCAATTTCCTCAATAATTTTAAAACTCCTTGATGAATTAGAAGATAAACTAGAAAAATCTTTAAGTCTAATGAATTCTCTTTGAACTAACCCTCTATCCACTCTATTAAATTCAGGCGGAACACAGTTTGCTTCATCTAACGGTCTTGGAATAGTTATAAAATCATAGATTTCTGCATATAATTTTCCTTTAGCCATTCTTAATACTCTTCCACGTCTCTGAATATATTCTTTTGGGTTCGTGCTGCTAGCTAGAATAAAAGCCGTTTTAATACTCGGAATATTAATTCCTTCATCTAAACATTTTATAGCTACTAGTGCCTGGATTTCTTGATTTTTATACTGACGTATTATTTCTTCTCTTTCTTCTGTCGATTCCTCAGAAGTGAACTTTCGTACTTTCATACCATACTCTTCTCTAAGCATAGTACATACCCTATCCACCTGTTTCTTCTCATCTTCACATTTCTGATAATCGTACTGTCCATATTTAACAGCCCCACAATATATTAATAAATTATTTTTATCTTTGTATGGTTCTATGACTTCTTTCAACTTTGTGATTTTATCTTCAGCACCTGCAATAATCCTTGCTCTTCGTATAAGAAGTCTTTTTAAACCTTCAGGCATCTTTTTCTTATCACTCTTTTTATACTTGTATTTTATGATTTGCTTTGTAATAGTATAATACTCATCTAATTCATATTCATCTAATGTTACAATTTCAGGATAATAGTAATATGGAGTTAATTTATCCTGTGCTATTGCTTCTTTCAAATCATATCGAATACATATTTCACCAAAAAAGTTATGTAATTTTTCCGTTCCTTCGCTGTCACCGTATCTGTCTAACGTTGCCGATAACGCTAACCTGTATGGATAATCAATATTCATACACTCACTTATATTATCTGCCCCAAAATTATGTGCTTCATCAACAATGAGCAAAGTATTCTTTAAGTTAATATTTAAAAGACTTTGAAAATATTCACTACGGAAAGTACTATTAGTTGTTATAACGCAAACAAAATTTTCAGATTTCCTTCTTAATCTATATAATTTTCTCTTTAATACGTCTTTATATTTTGTTCCACCATAACAAACTATAGGATCAATATTAAATAGTTTAGCTTCTTCGGCCCATTGTTCTACTAAGTGAATGAATGGACAACAGATAATAACTAATAACCTGTCTTGATGTTTATATAATTCACAAATACCGCCTAATGCTGTAAATGTTTTTCCTGTACCTGTAGCCATATCAAAAATACCACGATAGTTATTATGCTTCCAATTATCTATAGCTTCCATCTGATAATTAAACAAATTAATACCATCTGCTATTTTTGGACCATTAATGTTTTTTTGCTCATTAAACTTTTTGAACTTTTGTAATAAATCTTTATCTAGTTTGACATAGTCAACGCCATCCTTGCTATGGGATAATATTTGATTTTTGATAATTTCTGGAAATTCTATTGTAATTAGTTTATCTTCAGTACCATTCCACATTGAATCAAAACGCATCTTCTTCGATTTACATCTGCTTTCTGATTCTTCACTCTTCCATGAACAGAACGCATCAAATGTTTCATAATTGTCTGTAACTGCTGCATCTGTCTCATTGTTTGACCCAGAGAAAGAAATGATATCACCATTTGTATCTTTGAGAACGCCTAACTTCTCATGAAACAACGCTCTTTCAGCATAGGTTTCTGGAATAGCCACTTTTATATCTAAGATTTTATGCTCAATTAAATACGCAAGCATTGCGAATCGATCTTCTTTTTGATAAAAATCAATGCTTTCATCAAAAGCTTCAGTAATTCTTTTTTTTGCTAATTCTCTTAATTCATAACCATGCTCTATTGCATCATAATCTTCTTTGCTTAATTGGGGAGATACGAGTAATTTTATTTTTCCACCTCTTTTTGCAATAGCACCTAGTCCTATACTTATCTTAAGAAGAATTTTCGAAGAGAAAAAACCCACCGCACGGTCATATTCCCATGCCTCACTTAAACATGGAATATAAAAATTCTCTACTACATTATCAGAGAGTGATCGATATTCTAATTTGATATTATTTAAATCCCTTAATCCCATATGCGTTTACCTCTAAAGATTGTCATCAATATAATCTAATGCATCTTCTAACTGTTCAAAATCTTCATCATCCGTAAAATAACTTATACTAAATCTTATTGTTCCAGCAGGGAAAGTTCCAAAGAACTTATGTGCCAAAGGAGCACACTGTAATCCCGTTCTAACAGCTATTCCCTGTTTATCAAAAATTGTACCTGCACTATCACTACTTACTCCTTTTATCAAGCAAGAAACAATACCAGCATATTCAATATCTGGTTTATTTCCTATTACCTGAATAAAATCATAATCACTTAGTAACTCTAATAATCGTTTTCTGTTTTCTTGTTCTTTTACTCTTATAGCTTCAATAGTAATATTTTCATGCCATCTAAGAGCAGCATTTAATCCAGCGATTCCTGAAATATTTAATGTACCCATCTCATATTTTTCAGGAATACTATCTGGCATATTTTGATTTGCTGAATCATATCCAGTTCCACCAAACAACACTGGTTCTAATGGAATACCTTTTTTCATAACGAATCCAGATATTCCAGTAGGTCCATATAAAGTCTTATGACCTGCAAAAACCGCAAAATCAAATGCGTCCAACCCAATATTACAATCAATTAGTCCTGCAGTTTGTGCCATATCCACTACTGTAGTAGCATCATATGTCTTTGCGAGAGTCATAATATCTTCAATAGGAGATACAATTCCAAACGCATTACTTGCATGACTCATAACAACCAAATCAGGCTTTACTAAATCAAATTGATATTTGATTTCCTGTAAATTGTATTTTAAGTTATCATCTACATTTAATATATGTAATTCAATTTTCTCACAATTAACATAATGCTGTAAAGTCCTAGTCACGGCATTATGCTCGAAAGGACTAATATAAACATGATTTACATTTTCTTTGATAATTCCCTGTAAAATCATATTCAGTGCAATTGTTGCAGTAGGCGTAAAAATAACGTCTTTAGTAGGACAATGTAACAATTTTTTAATTCTTGCTCGTGTATCCTGAATTAAACCACTTGCTGTTTTTGCTTGTTCATATTTTCCTCTACCAACATTTGCACCACTTTCTCTATAGAATTGATCCATAAAGTCATACATTTCTTTTGGTTTAGGATAAGTTGTAGATGCATTATCAAAATATGCCATTTAAATCACTTCCTATAAGAATTTTTCTAGAACTGTCATCAATATCTGTCTCTTTTCTTGATCAGATATTGCCTGTCCCATAGAATCAATATTTGCTGTAATTGCGTTATATAGAAGTTTACCTCTTCTACTTTGTTCAATCTTATCGAAACGTTTAGTAATTGTTTTTCCTGAATCATCTAGATATGAAATCTGATATCCATCAATGTCTTCAGAAGTATTCTCTTCAACTACTTCCTGTTTATAAGATTCAGCTGTATTTTTAAATTTATTAATTGTCTGTTTAAATTTTTCAAAAGTATTATCTGACCAGTCTTCAGTTCTAAGACCTGTTGCAAGTCTAGCTGCTTGCTTTACTAGTGATAATTCATCATTTCCAGATTCGATGATTAATTTTATAAATCGTTCAGTTCCATCACCAAATAATATTTCATGAATATTAGATGCTAGATTTTCTAACCAATCCTTCATGATTGAAGAGAGTGTCATCTGATTAATAATTTCTTTATCGCCATTTAACGCAAATAAGTCCTTCATATAATCTAGTAAACCATGTTCTAATTTATTTAATGTATTATCTTCTAAATATTTAATTTCACTGATTTTTTCAACAACACTTATATTGTACCCAATATTACCGAATAATTCTGGTATTTCTACAAATAATAATTCAGAAGTACTATTTACACGTCTTAATAATTTATTAAACTTGATTATTTCCTTATCTACCTTATCTCCATTAATATTTACTTTGTTTTCTTTTGTATATTTAGGTAGATTTAGATACCAACGTTTCATTGCCTTTGCAACGTAATCATAGTTATTAATTGATTTTTCAAGATCGATAATGTTGTCTTTAAATACCTTAGAAAGTTCAGTTACATAACCTTCTTTTTCCTCATTCCAATCTAAATAATCTAAGAAATAGATAGAAGGATCCGCATTAATCTTTTCTAATGTTTTCGCATTTAAAGGAACCTGCGCAAAGTTTTCGCTAATAATTAACTGTGACTTATACTTATGGAATACTGTAGCTAATAATATAGGCATTACTCCTTTTCTAATTCCAAAACCATGGTTTGGGTTAGTAAGGGCATCATAAATATATGAGAAACATAATTCACCATTTCTAGATTCTTTAATAGACTCTTCTATTTTATGTAGTGCTAATTTCATATTGCCTTCAAGCTTTTCATTCAAATAAGTAACCTTCGTCTCATCATTTTGAGAAAGAATCTCCGTATTAATTAAAACACCTCTCATAACAGAAACTTCCTGACCATGTCCACTGAATCCTAAGTTGTATTCCAATTCACTTCTTAGTAATGCTGAAACAATCTTTTCTCTGCTCTTAATTGTGTTAGATGTTAATACATCTTTGTTTAAAGCTTCATTATTAATAATTGGTGTATGTGTAAAAGTTGATTTACAGATACGAGATAATAACCCAGTCAGAGAAGATCTTCTTGCAATATTTTCTACATGCCCATTATAAATATAGTTTGCTTTATGCTTTTCTGGACGCAAGAAAGAACTAATATAGTTATTAATCATTTCATCCAAATCATCATAAATAATACTGTATTCTTCATATAATATTTCATCACCTAGAGCATTTTCTTTAAGTGTTCTTACGGCTTCATACTTTATAGCACTCTTTTGAATATCTTCATAAGAGTTTAAAGTCACAAATAAATATCTAGGATTTGTTTCACTATTTGTTTTACGTAAAATTTCATTCAAATCATTTGATGAAGTGTCCTTATCAGGAATAATGGCATAAATAACACCATCTGCTTTAATATTTTTTGTTTTTAGATTCCAATCAACATCAGCTGTCACTTCACTTGCATCAATGAATTCTACTTTAAAGTAACGTGTCATTTCTATTTCATCATTATATCGTGTAGGATAAATGTATTTATCTACATTAGACTGGTTTAACACATCTTTGACAGAAATTTTTCTTGAAAGTTTCTCCATCGTATCATGTATTTTTTCATTGATGTTGATACCAGAAGTCTTCTTTAGCTTCAAGAAATGGTTTGACTGTTTCTGATATACTACAAACTCTTCATTAATTAATCTAGAAATAGCTTTATCTATTTCATCAGAAGTATAATCAATTGAATATACATTCATTAATTCACTTGGTGTTGGTGCTAGAATATCGAATTGTTCTAATAGATAGATTAAAGCTACTGTTTTTACAATCTTACTTTCTAGACTACCTTCTTCTAATTTAAGAAGAATTGTACTTGTTAAGATGTAAGTTGAATGTAATGAACTTGTATAGACTTCTTTTTTGAATAATGGTTCAAAATAATCAAATATTACATCTGGCGTAATTGAAGTAAATTTATCATCTGCATAATTTTCTAAGAAAGAAGGTAATGTGGAAATACCTTTAGCTGATAAGAATGTAAATAATGTTCTTTCATTCTGTGCTACTTTTTCAGATAGTCTAGGAAGAATGAATGTTGAAATAGGATGTAATGGATAACAATCATAGATTACATTATTTAATTGTGATTCATTTAGATTCTTAAAAATATGATGTTTATGATATGTTCTATAAAGTGTTTCAAAGTTATTTTTGTACTTATTACAGAAAGAATTCCACATAGAAGGTTCATGTTTAATAACAGACGCAATAACTTCATATGTTTGAGAGAAATCATTATTTAAATGAATATGCTTAAATCTTTCAGATACACCTCTCCAACCATCTACTTTCTGTTTAGGTAGAGTATCAATGTAGTTAGATATTTCTTTGTGAGAAATAAGCATTACATGCATCTGTTCATTTCCACTTCTATTACATTTTTCTGCAAAATCCTGAAGCATCTTAGTATCACTAATAGATGCTTTTGTAATATTTGCTTCTAGATATTTACTAAATTCATCATAAATAACATAGATACCTGAATAGCCATATTTCTTTAATTCTTTAATAACACTGCCATATAATTCAACAACATCAAAACCTAAGAAAGGATTGAATGTGCTACCAGCAGTAAGTAAAGGATAAATCTTTTCAAACTTCTCATAGGCTGTTGAATCAAAGTCTGATAATCTATCCAAATATAGATCAATAGGTTCTTCTAGTAATTCTACAAAGGAATTATATGTTTCTGTATAATCAGTTTTCCATCTTTCAATGACTGAAGCAGCTGCCTTATAGTTTGTTTCAGGCATGATTTCCTTTAAATCATTCTCATCAAGTGTTCTTTTTAAAGCAAGCAAGAATGCCTGTGAAATACTTGTATTACTTCCTGTAATTACAACTGGAAGTATTTTCTTTTTACTATCATAGTAATTCATTAATTTCTGATATAAATCATGATCAGTCTTAATAACTGGCATGATGTTATCAAATACATGAATATCTTTTCTCATTAGTAATGACAGAATAGTAAGTATAATATGTGACTTACCCTTACCATAAGCACCTACTAATACTCTTGCTCTATCATTAGATTTATCATTCATACTTTCCAATACATCATCTAATAAAGATAAGAATGCTTGTGTTGGAATAAAGTTTTCTATTTTTGTATCATCATGAAGATCGTATGCAATATTAACTGAATATTGGAAGCCTGATGCAACTGATATCATTTTACTCATTGTTTAGTCCTCCTAAAATTCAAAACTTTCATAATATTTTTTCATACAGTCCAAGAAATTGTAGTCATTGTTGATATGAATAACATCCAATCCTGCTGTTCTAATAATTTTTAATTCATCAATTTTTTCTATTTTATGTAATAGTTCTAATAAAGCTACTGAATCAAGATTGTAAACTTTACCAATATTGTTATCATCATTCATTAAACTTGAAATACTAATTTCTTTATTTTCTTTTGCTTGATCCACAATCACTGCCAAAGCAACCCATGGATTAATAGAGTTTACTGAAGGAATAGACTTCTTATAAGTTCTATTACCTGTGATATCAATTAATCCTAGTTCTGCAAACGGAGATTCAATATTGTTTTCAGGAGAATCTACTCTCGCATTTGTTTTATGACGTGGAAGATATGTATTCACAATACATGTAAAGTCACCTTCTAAAGATGTTAAAGCAACTTCTTCTTCCTCCATAGAAATATACTTCTGGATTTCATTAATATAATCTTCTTTTGTGAATTCAGATAAAGAAAACTTATTAAAGAAATAATACCAAGAAGTGGCTAAATCTTTATTGCTTGCTAATTTATATTGCAAAGCATATAAAGTTCCTAACTCCTCTACATATCTATCCTTATCAAAAACAAGGCGACCAAAATCTGTAATATTTTGGCTTCTCTTTCCACCTTTTTCTTTTACTTCAACAGTTAAATCTAATACCTGAAGCCAGTATCTCAATGACTTACACATATTTGTACCGATTCCTAATGTATCTGTAGGAGAAATCTTTTTATCAGTAAAAACATTCTTTTTTATATCTACATTTTTTAATCCTTTTGTAATCCACCCTTTTCGTATAAAAAAGGTTTCATGTGCTCTAAATTTCATCTTATCTTCCTCAATCTTTTGTTCTTAAATACTTATCCATCATACATCCACCAGTTAAATATTTAGCATTTACGCATTTTTTACAGTGTACGCATTTGTCTGGATTTATAAAATAATCATCCGCTGTAATTGTGATTGCACCAGCACGACATACTGATTCACATTTTAAGCATCTTTTACATGCATTATATTTTCTAATCTGATAACCACACATCATCTGTAATTTATCATGATCAGCTACATTCATTGTTTTAATCTTTACTGCATATTCATAACCATCCTGGCTAAATGGCTGGATAGAAATAATCGGCACATTTGTTTTTATATCTAAAACAAGTACTTCATTAATTAATTTCTGACCAAATTCTGGAGCCACACGGCCAAATGGAACAAACATTCCTGTGAGTTCTTCTTCGTTATATGGTCTAGATAGTTTATAGATTTTTGCATGATCTTCTGTTGTACAATTTGTAAATCTAATTTTCACATCTTCAGCAGCAACTAATCCATTCCCACCTTGTCTTGCTTTCCACTTACCACTATCAACATAGTTCTCAGCATCCGGTTTGCCAATCTTTTTTGCAAATCTAACAAGGAAATTTCTCCATTCTTCTGCTTTCTCTGGCATATATATTCTAGATAAGAATTGTGCTCTCTGGTTATTATTAGGACAACACCAGCATCCAACTCTGTCATAACCTAGTCTATATGCATAGTTGAAATCAATATTCTCAGATAAGATATAAAGCCAAATATCTACATCCTTCCAAAAGAATATTGGTGAAGCAACTGTCTGTTGCTGAATCTTTACAGATTCTCCACCTTCTTCAATTCTATTGTACTTACTTCTACTTACGGATTCTGCTTTTCTAATACCATAAAATGTTAAAATCTGCTGGTTTCTATAAAGGTTATTAATAACTCTTGTAATAGGTCCTGTTTTAAACATTGAACAACACCATCTCATCAAACGAGCTGGTGGACCTATCTCTTCACATACATCTAAAAATACCTGTTCATTATTTTTAGCAACCTGGAAGATTGCTTCTGGATGATCATTTCTATATCTTTCTGCATATTCTATTGTTGTTGGGAACTCTAAAGTTGTATTCCCAAAAATATGTACAAGAGAAGGGTTACTTAATGCCTTAATAACAACATCAGCTGTTACAGTTGAGTCTTTCCCTCCTGAGAATGATAAAACAATATGTTCTTCATCATATTTTTTAGAAGCATTCTTTACAAAAGACTGCGCTTCATCAATCAATCCATTTAAACGTTCTTTATTTGCTTTCTTAAAATTATCAATATATTCATCAAAATACTCATATGTATTTTCATCCTTATATTGATTAATTTTTTTAGTTATCTCTGTTGTCTCTGTTTCTTTAAATAATTTACTAGGTAACGCAATACTCTTTCCATCAATAAAATACCTGCTATTTTCTGCCCATACTGATTTTTTTATATACTCATTAGGTTTCTTGCTTAATAAGATTTCTAACATCAGTCTTTCCTCAGGAAACACAGGTCTAATATCAGTGGCCATATATTTCATTTTATTACCACAAATAGGACAAATTCCTTTATCAACCTGATTCACTTCTTGAATAACAGGAGTCTTACAATGTTCACACCATAAAACTTCAGTAGGAATATCTTCTACTGTTTCAGTTCCACAAATAGGACATTTTTCTTCATTTGTTTCTATATTACAATTTTTACACCACATATAATCACCATTATCCTTAGAGATATTGGAGAACTAATCAAAAAAATAATATACTCTCTCCAATTTCATTATTATACTATAATTTCAAAAAGAAGAACAGGCATACAACTCAACGGTCAAAAACATTCATCATCTTTTAAAATCATACTTTAATCACTTATATCATATCGTCTAATCCGCCTTTGCATGTTTGAGTTTTTCATCACAGCACCTCTATATAGGTGTTAATTATATTTTTTGTATTTTTTTATAAAAAGAACGGCTAAACCGTTCTTCCAAAGTATCATACCAATACACTTACTCACTATCTTTCTTAGTAAAAGTATTCTTACCTATTTTAATCTTATTCTTACTAATTTTCTTAATCTTGCTCACAACATTAATATCTTCTTCATAATCATCTTCACTATACTCTTCATAATATTCATGAACAGGCATTGATTTTAATCTTGTATAAGTTATTTTATTTCCTTTTCTTTTTCCATAACTAATAAAAGTATACAAATCATCATTAGGCATTAAAATACTCCTTTATCGCATCAAGTGTAATCTCATTATTTCTATATGGAGCATAAGCATCCATCCAAGGAGACTGCCTATGTGTTATCGCAACAAGATCAGTTGCTGAATA
>JABLTL010178364.1_pt1 | contig 20979 bp, 18 predicted proteins | sample 7160151 | NCBI WGS metagenome assembly JABLTL01 (sample SAMN14651223, study PRJNA627086) | human gut metagenome | isolation source: feces | host: Homo sapiens
CAAAGTTCAAATATCATCTTTGTTATTATCTCAACTTGTTTGCCATTCTGGCAAAGGGAACTGTCCGGTGAAACGTAAACATGCGAACGAACTCAAGCACCCAACGCTACCTCTAATGGGGGCGACGCGGGACGCGTCGGGGTTTTAGCAACCTCGTCACGCGGGTAAATGCAATGTTCATACACTAACGCTAAATAAAGGCTCACAGTCAGCGGTTATTACACGTCTGTCTGTGAGCCTTTGCCTTGAAATCCGACGCGAGACGCGTCGCCCCCCCCATTAGTGCTTGCGTTTAGGTAGCGTTTAATAGCGTTTGGTGGTAGCACTTAGTAGTAGCGTTTGGAGTTTGAGTCCGTTCGCATGTTTGCGTTTTGTGAGCTCTATTTTGGGGGTATCTCCAAAAGGTGTTGCCTCGTTGCTGGCCTTGATGTCAGCCAAGCTTGTTGTGAGCGCCTTCGGGGAAAATGACCTGTGGACGGAAGTCCTTGGCTTCGGCCGGCTCCATCTGTGCGTATGACATGATGATGACCTCGTCGCCCACCTGGAACATGCGGGCAGCCGCACCATTCAAGCAGATGCAACCCGAACCGCGCGGACCAGCTATGACGTAGGTAACCACGCGTTCGCCATTCATGTTGTTGACCACATGCACCTGCTCACCGGCTATGATGCCGCTGGCGTCCATAAGGTCTTGGTCGATGGTGATGCTGCCCATGTAGTGAAGGTTTGCCTCGGTTACGATGGCACAGTGTATTTTTGATTTCAGCAGTGTGAGCAGCATGTCTTATTCTCCTCCTTTATATTTAATGTTGTCAATCAGTCGCACGGGGCGTGCACCGCAATAAACGGTGATGCAACCTACAATGTATTCAGCCTCGTCCCATGAGGTCACGGGCTGCAGCGTGATGCCGTTAACAATCTCAAAGTATTCCACCTCGAGGCCATTTGTGGCATTGAGTGCGCCACACACAAGGTCGTGTGTTTCCTTAACGCTGTGGCTCTTGGCAAACTCCACGCTCGTTTTCAGTGCTTGCGATATGCACACCGCAATGCGCTTTTCGCTTTCGCTCAGCAGGGCGTTGCGTGAACTCAGTGCCAGTCCGCTCTCCTCGCGCACGATGGGGCAGGGGCGAATTTCGACGGGAATTTGCAAATCCTTTACCATGGCACGAATGACAGCAATCTGCTGGAAATCCTTCTCGCCAAAGTAAGCGTGGTCGGGGCGCACCATGTAGAAGAGTTTGCTCACAATTTGGCAAACACCATTAAAGTGGCCAGGACGGCGCGGACCCTCCATCACGGTGTCGATGGGCGGGTATGAAAAAGTGCGTGTGTCGGGTTCGGGGTAGACCTCCTCCACGGTAGGTGCAAATACGTAGGTGGCACCTAACGACTCGAGCAACTTGCAGTCGGCATCGAGTGTGCGGGGGTAGTTTTTCAGGTCGTTCTTATCGTTGAATTGGGTAGGGTTGACAAAAACGCTCACCACCGTGATGTCGTTTTCGGCAACTGCGCGTTTAACAAGTGATGCGTGTCCGGCATGCAGTGCGCCCATGGTGGGCACCAGACCAATCTTCTTACCTTCGGCCCGCGCTGTGTCGAGTGCGGCCTCAAGCTCTTTTTTTGTGTTGAAGACTTTCATTGTTGTGTTGAAATATTGTTATGGGCAAAGCGAGCCCCTTTCATTGGAGGTGCAAAATAACACATTTATTGTCAAATATGCCCTATGTTTGGCCATGAATTGTGTGATATTTAACACGTTAAGTCTTAAAACCATTGGTACATAGCGCGTTTTCCTGATTTTTTTGCTAACTTTGCACTTGTAGACTTAGTGTGCCAATACAAATTAAGCTCCACAAGAGGCAAAGAGGCAAGTTGCATGGCGGCTTGCGCAGCTTTATCAAACTAAACGGGCGCGTGTTGGCAGTTAGATATAAAACGAAGTTATAATGAAGTCAAAGAAAGTATTGTTCATTACACAAGAGATGACACCCTATGTGCCCGAGAGCCTTGTGGCTCTTGATGGTCGCAAAATGCCGCAGGCCCTGCAGGAGCTGGGCTGCGAAATCCGCACGTTCATGCCCCGGTGGGGTATTATCAACGAGCGTCGCAACCAGTTGCACGAGGTTATCCGCTTGTCGGGCATGAACATTATCATCGATGACACGGACCACCCGCTCATTATCAAGGTGGCTTCAATACAGGCTGCCCGCATGCAGGTGTATTTCATCGACAACGACGACTATTTTCACAAGCGTGCCATGTTTGCCGACGAGAGCGGCAAAGAATATGACGACAACATAGAGCGTGCCATATTCTATGCACGTGGCGTGCTCGAAACGGTTAAGAAGTTGCGTTGGTGTCCTGATGTGATTTATTGCCAGGGCTGGATGTCGGCAGTCGTTCCGTTCTATATTAAAACGGCTTATCGCGAAGAACCGCCTTTTGCTGCTGCAAAGGTTGTCAGCTCGTTGTATGGCGAGATGCCCGATGCCACGCAGACAGAGCGCTTTGCCGAGTGCTTGGAGTTTCGTGATGCCACACCTGATGCTATCAAGCAGGCTGGTGTCGACCTTACATTGCCCGATAGCTTAGGACGTTTGGCTGTAGCTTTCAGCGATGGCGTGATAGAGGGCGAGGCCGGAAAGCAAGACGAATTGTTGGCTTATGCCAAGAGCTTGAATGTGCCGACACTTGCCATGCCCGCCGACGATGAGAAGGCCGCAGCCTACAAGGCTTTTATTGACCAAATAGCAGGTGGTGAGGAAGCGTAAGCAGCTTGCCGGTGTTTGGCTTTAGCCGGGGAGGGCATTTGCTTTGCGCAGAGTGAAGGTTGATGCTCCGTGGTTCGCTCAAACAAATACTACTCGATTTTTTGTATAATACATAGCATATAGGCCCATGTACGTTAAGGCACACAGATAATGTCATTGCTGAAACACACATGGGCTTTATTTTTGATAGCTTGGCGCAAACAATGACGCAGCAAGATGCTGTAGCATGGCCTTTGATGCCAACGAAACATGGTTTTATTTTATGAAGAATATCACTTTGTCAATGCTGTTGGGCGCTTTCGCTTTGATTGCGTGTGATGATGATACTGCAATGGTGGGGTACGATGTGATACCCAAGAAAGATGAGGTTTCGGCCATCGACTCGGTGTTTACAGTCAGTTCGCGCACCATTAAGGTAGATTCGGTGTTGTCCAACACAAGCACTTGCTATTTGGGCAGTATTGTCGACCCCGACATGCACATCAAAACCACTTCGGGTTTTTTGGCACAATTCTATCTGCCTGCCAACTTCAAGCTGCCTGCAGAGAGCAAGCTCGCACTGTCGCCGATAAAGGCAGACTCGTGTGACCTGCGCTTGTACATAGACAGCTATTATGGCGACTCACTCACTACAATGAAACTGCACGTGCAGGAACTTGAGGGGGGCGACAAGGCTTTGAACGACAATACAAATTACTATACCGACCTTCGTGCAGACGACTACATCAAGCAAGGTGGGGTGAGCAAGACCATCAGCTATGCGGTGAAGGACTTGACACGTCCCGACAACGAAACGAACGGTAAGACATATTACAGGCAGATTGTGGTGAAATTGCCAGAGGATTTTGGCACAAAAATCATGCGCAGTTATTATGCCGACCCAAACAGCCCGAATTTCAAGAGCTCGTATGACTTTATACGTAATGTGTGTGCCGGTTTCAGCTTTAAGAGCGCGGGCGGTACGGACGTGTTGTTGAAAACGGCCAAAATGTCGCTCAATGTATACTTTAGCTATCATAGCAAAACAACTGCTGGTGCCGACACCATTGTGGGCGGAGCCGTGTCGTTTGGTGGTACAGAGGAGGTGCTGCAGACAACGTATGTTGACAATACCTATCCAGGCAGTATCAGCAATGAGACGTTGGCCGGGCAGCCTTGCACTTATCTCAAGTCGCCCGCGGGCTATTTTACCGAAATGACAATACCCGTAGACGATGTGGTAGATGGCAAGAACAAGAATGGCGAGCACTATAACGACAGCATCAATTCGGCTCAAATCATCATTCGCCGCAAAACCAACGAGCATGCTGAGGGGGCATTTGCCATGCCGGTGCCGCAGCAAATATTGTTGTTGCGCAAGGCTGATATGACTTCATTCTTTGAAAGAAACAAGTTGCCCGACAGCAAGTTGAACTACTTGAGCAGCCAGACAACTGAGGCCAAGAATTATTATGCTTTCAACAACATTGCTCCGCTTGTAACGTATATGAAGGTTATGCGCGACAAGGCTGCTGGTGTGTTGCGCACCGATGATGCAGCCACACGCCGTAGCAAGTATGCCGCATGGGAGGCGTCGGACAAGTATGATGCAGATTGGAACAAGGTGGTGTTGATACCTGTTGATGCCGTTTATACCCAAACTACCAGCCCAACGGGCACAGCCGTATCGGTGTTGCGCAGCGTAAAAGCCCAGCTCGGTTTGACCTCGGTGCAGCTTGAGGGTGGAGCTGATGAAGAAAACCCGGTGAAGATGCAAATTATTTATAGCAGATATAACAAATAAGATATTATAGAAACGTATATATGAAAGTAATGCTCTTTGCAGCAGGACTTGGTACACGGTTGCGCCCGCTTACTGACACCATGCCAAAAGCCATGGTACCGGTGGCGGGCCGTCCGCTTATAGACATTGTTCTGAGGCATTTGATAGCGCAAGGTGCTACCGAGGTGGTGGTGAATGTGCACCACTTTGCACAACAAATTGTTGACTTTGTGACGCAACACGAGTGGCCTGTGCCAGTGCGTATATCTGACGAAACTGACGAACTGCTTAACACGGGTGGCGGATTGCGTCATGCTGCACCATTGTTTGCACAAGATGGTGCGTCTATCCTTATTCATAATGTCGACATATTGAGCAATGCGCCGATAGCTGCCTTTTACAAGCAAAACTTGCAGGCTGATGCCACGCTGATGGTGAGCCAGCGCGATACGCAGCGCTATTTGCTGTTTGATGACGACATGCGCTTGCGTGGCTGGACAAACATTGCTACTGGCGAGGTAAAGAGTCCGTTTGACCACATTGAAGTGGACAAACTGCAGCGTTATGCCTTTTCGGGCATTCACATGTTCTCGCCGCGTTTGTTTGATTTGATGGCGGGGCGGCCTGCGGCATTCCCCATCATGGATTTTTATTTGGAGGCGTGTGCCAAGGCAGATATTCGCGGATATGTGCAGCCTGATTTGCATCTGCTCGACGTGGGTAAGCTTAATACCCTGCATGAGGCCGAAAGCTTTGTACGCGAACTCGGGTTGTAACACTTAATTGCAAGAATAGTATTTAGTAATGGGACGTAACAAATATGCGCAGAGCGAAATAAACGACATACGCCGCCTGCTGCACTTGAAGAATAAGGCCAACCGCTTTGGGCAGAAACAGATACGCCACGAATTGCGTACAAAATATGAGTTCAACATATCGGACTTTAACGAGCCTGGCAAGGCTTTTGGTCCTGAAGAACTTGACGAGGCCATAAAGCGCCGTGCTATTGTGATACTTGATGATGCCACCATAGCTGACATGCTGGCCAAGCGGGCGCGTGACCGCGAACGTGATGTGGCAGAACAGGCGGCAGAACAGGCGGCCGAACAGCCCTCGGCAGCACCAGGTGCAGATTGGCAAGAGGCCATGAAGCAATGGGAGGCATGGGAACAATCTGAAAAGGAAAAGTAGCAGGGGGGAGGCGCGTCATGCGTTTGTGCAACCCTCAGGTGCGCTTATGGGTGCGTGATATATAAACGAGCAAACCGCTTGCAGAATTATGCTGCAAGCGGTTTGCTCGTTTGGCTTGTGCGTGTATATTGTGCGTCAGCCTTGTGTGGCTTTGTCCTCTTCCCACTTTCGCAGTACGGCATCGCGCATTTGGTAGATGTGGTGTATTTGTGCGGCATAGGTGGGGTTGTCCTTATGCTTGGCCACGATGTCGTAGTAGAGTGTGACGGTGTGTTTGAGGTCGGCAATGTAGGTGGCTTTGTCGATATGGATAGATTGGGGCAGCTCGTCAAAGTGTTCCTTAAACCAGTTGACAACTTCGGCCAGTTCTTCGTCGGTATAATGCTTTTTGTATTCCATGTTGGGTACAAATATAAAAGTCGACAAACAGAGTGGGTTACCCCTCTGTTTGCCGACAGAAATATAATGTGGATGTTATTTGTGCAAGATTAGTCCTCTTCATTGCGTGCCTTCAAGGCCTCGGCAATTTTGCCTTCAAGCTCTTCGGATAGTTCGGGATTGTCTTTGATAATCTTTTTCACCGCATCGCGTCCCTGGCCTAAGCGGCTCTCGCCATAGCTGAACCATGAACCGCTCTTCTTGATAATGCCCAATTCTACACCGAGGTCGACAATCTCGCCCACGTGTGAGATGCCCTCGCCAAATGTGATTTCAAATTCGGCCTTGCGGAAGGGGGGCGCTACCTTGTTCTTGACAATTTTGACGCGAACCTGGTTGCCAATCGGTGTGTCACCGTCCTTAAGGGTTGTTACGCGGCGAATGTCGAGGCGCACCGATGCGTAGAACTTCAGTGCGTTACCACCAGTGGTGGTTTCGGGATTGCCGAACATGACGCCAATCTTTTCACGCAACTGGTTGATGAAGATGCAGGTGGTGTTGGTTTTGCTGATGGTAGAGGTGAGCTTGCGCAAGGCCTGGCTCATCAAGCGTGCCTGCAGGCCCACTTTGTTGTCGCCCATGTCGCCTTCGATTTCGGCTTTTGGGGTGAGTGCTGCCACAGAGTCGATGACGATGATGTCGATGGCAGATGAGCGGATAAGCTGGTCGGCAATTTCGAGTGCCTGCTCGCCATTGTCGGGTTGCGAAATAAGCAATTCGTCAACGTCGACGCCCAATTTCTTGGCATAGAAACGGTCGAATGCGTGTTCTGCATCGATAAAGGCTGCTATGCCGCCACGCTTTTGTGCCTCGGCAATGGCATGAATGGCCAAAGTGGTTTTACCTGACGACTCGGGGCCGTAAATTTCGATGATGCGCCCTTTGGGGTAGCCTCCTACGCCTAAAGCGGCATTAAGGGCCAAACTGCCTGTGGGGATAACTTCAACGTCCTCAATTTGTTCGTCGCCAAGTTTCATGACAGAGCCACGACCGAAGTCCTTCTCTATTTTTGACATGGCGGCTTGTAGCGCCTTGAGCTTTTCGCTCATGGGGGTAGTATTTTCTTCTGCTGTTTTTGCCATTATATGTAGTGTGTGTTATTGTAGTTGCAAACTTACTCAAATTTGATGGAATAACCTACATAAAACTTGAGAAATGGTCTGCACTGTGTCATTGATTGTATGTTTGCGGCACCTGTTTAGTTAGCTTGTCGGGCCATTTTGATTTCTAATACTCCACCTTTGAGCAGTTGTGTGTGGGTGAGGTATTGGTTGTTCTTTAGAGGTTGGTGCATGAGTTTGGCCTGGGCAATGTGCAGGTTCTGCCTGTTGTTATTTTTTGTGTGAAGTATGAGGCGACGGCCGCGTGGCAGATGCAGTGTGACAACGTTAAAGAGTGGGCGTACTAATTTGTAGCCGTCCTGCCCGTTGTTGTTGTGTGGCACCAGGCCCATGGCGTTGAACACGAACCATGCGGCTTGTGTGTCAGACAAATTGCCGCTTTGTCCGGTGAACAATGATTGGGCATATTGCCTTAGCAGCGAATCGGTGAGCACGGCGTTGTCGTCGGTTTTCGTTGCGTCACAGTTGTAGAGTGGGGCAATGGCATTAAGCAATTCTGTGGCATTGGCAGCCTTTCGGCAGTTGGCGTTGTGCATGAGTTGCGAAAGTGCTGCGGCAAAGGCGGCTTGCATCTGTGCATCGCGTGTAGATATCTCGATGTAGCGTACGGGCAAGGTGCTGGCGGCTGTCATACTGCTATTAGACTGTGCCGGCCTTGACGTGGCTGCTGTGGTGGGGCACTTGGTTGTGCGGCTTGCCTGTGTTTGCCGTTGTGCCGTTAAGGGTTGTACATTGGTGGAGAGTTGCGGCTGCGCTTTGCATTGGTCGCTGAAGTGGCGTTTGGCGAGTGGCTTGCCTATTGCGGCATAGGCGCCATCGGTGCTGACGGCCGATACGGCCGATTGTACGGTAAGTTCTTCGCCAGGCTTGAGGTCGAACACAAAGGCGGCTTTGCAGCGCTGTTCGCGTTGCCCGTTTTCGGTGCGCACAACTTCGCGGCGTACATTCCACTTGTTGAAGGGGTGTGAGAAGTGGGCCACGTAGTAAAGTGCGGGGGCATTGCTGCTGTTGAGGGTGCTGCGCTTGTAGGCTCGTATGGTGCGTTTGTCAATAAAAACGATGTCCATGTCCTCATTGGCGGCACCTGTCATGGCATTGTCAATGTCTACGAGAAAGCCTTTTTCGGCCGTTGTGTCGGGATAGGCATAACGCTGCACGCAATAGGCGGGCATGGCAGCAATGTTGGCAGTAATGTCGTAGCGTGTATAGCGTAATTGGTATTTTTGAGGGGCACGCTCCTCAAATATGTATCCCGATGCGTATGCTGTGAACTGTGTGCTGTCTTTTTCGCCTACATATACCAGTAAGGGGTCGCCCACAAATGGCATTTGCAAAAAGCCATTGTCGGCTGTTTGTTGCGATGCTGATTGCATAAACCCGCTTATGAAATTGTCATTGTAGGGCATGTACGGACTGTTGTTGGCGTGAAAATGTGTGATGGGAGTGAGGCATTGTGCCTTCGCTCCCATTACAATAATCAAACCGCCAACAACCAATGTTGTCAGTTTGTATAGTTTCATAATTCGTGTTTATTCGGGCTTGCGTCCAGTACCATTTTTGGGTGGGCGTTTTTGGGCAGCAGGTCTGTTGTCGGATTTGCCATGTGGCTTGCCGCCTTGTGCTTGCCGTTTGTCGTTGCGGCGATGGTCGTTGCGTCCTTTGCCTTGGGCATCGTTGCCTCCTCTCTTGCCATGGCTGTTGCGCTGTTCTCTGCTGCCACCGTTGCGTCCTCTGCCGTTGCCATTTCCGCCGCTTCTTCCGCCACGTCCGTGTTGGGGCTCGGTTTGTGGTGGGCGTACGCCCTCAGGCAGTTCGGCACGCGGTATCTTAATTTTGAGTGTGCGCTCGATGTTCGACAGTGCATACAAGTCCTTTTCGCCAATCAGCGTAATGGCACTGCCTTCGCGTCCGGCGCGTGCGGTGCGGCCAATGCGGTGTACGTAGTCCTCGGCATCGTGTGGTGCATCGTAGTTGATGACCATGGTAATGTCGTCAATGTCGATGCCTCGTGCCACAATGTCGGTGGCAACGAGCAAGTCCACTTTGTGTGCACGGAACAAATTCATGACTTCATCGCGCTCGGCCTGTGCCAAATCGGAGTGCATGGCGCGCGCATTCAGCCCGCTGCGTTTCAGCACAATGGCCAGTTCTTTTACCTTCTGCTTTGACGAACAGAACAAAATCACGCGTTGGGGGGGCTGCTCCTTAAATATCTTTTTCAGTATGATGGCCTTGTCGCTCTCGTGACAAATGTAGAGGCTTTGCTTGATGTTTTCGGCAGGTTTTGACACAGCGATTTCAACCTCGACGAGGTTGTGCATCACCGTTCGTGCCAGTTCGGCAATTTTAGGTGGCATGGTGGCCGAGAACAAAATTGTTTGACGCTGTTCGGGCATTTGTTTTACAATAGACAGAATGTCCTCGGCAAATCCCATGTCGAGCATACGGTCGGCCTCGTCGAGCACCAGGTGTGTGGTGCGGCTCAAGTCGAGTGTGCCAAGTTGCAGGTGGGTAATGAGACGGCCCGGTGTGGCGAGCACAATGTCGGCTCCAGCTTGCAGCGAACGGCGCTCTTGTTCATAGCGTATGCCATCGTTGCCACCATATACGGCTACGGCATTAACTCCTGTGTAGTAGGCAAAGCCCTGAAGTGCTTGGTCTATTTGGCGTGCCAGCTCGCGCGTTGGGGCAATGACCAGGCAGTTTACAGCATCGGCAGGGTGGGGGTCGCGCTCAAGCAAAGTGAGCAGCGGCAGCAGGTAGGCTGCCGTCTTGCCCGTACCCGTTTGGGCCACGCCAAGCACATCGTGGTGCTCAAGAATGGGAGGTATGCATTGTGCTTGTACTGGCGTGCACTTTTCAAACCGCATGTCGTAGAGTGCGTCGAGCACGTTGTCTGAAAGGTCAAGGTCTTCAAAGTACACCTCGGGTGCCTTTTCAGTATCTTTATTGTCGATGCTTTCGTTTGTGGTATTGTCTTGTTCCTTTATGTTGTCCATACGTGTGTGAATGTTTCTTGTAAATTATCGGTGGTAATGGCCTTTGTCCTTGACCAATATAACCAGAAGTTGTGGGTCCTCAATCATGCGTTTACCGCGTGCGGAAAAGAATAATTCAAACTGATTTTTACGGTGTTCCCATGTCAGCAGTGCGATGGGCTGATTGGCAAACGCTTGTTTGATGTCGTCGTACCACCAACCTGCGAACGACAATGCGCAGACATTGCCAGATGTTACCACCTTTTGCAGTTGCTTGATGGCCTGTTGTATTTCACCCTTCGACAGGCGTGACGGTTTGTCATAGTCAACATAGCACGAGGTGAAATATCCATCGCGTGTGAATGTGCCCAGTTCTTGCCAATTTCGGCTCTCGATTATCAGACGTTTTTTGCTGATATTATAGCGCAGCAGCAACGAGTCGAGCGATAATTTCATGGCCCTTGCGTTGGCCTTTGTAAGGTTCTTTACATCGAGCCATATGTGTGAAGTGTCGTTCTGTACGTTTTCCAGATAGGCTGCAAAGTTGAGGTTGATGCTTTCGAGGCTGTCATGCGTTACGTCAAACACCCCGTCGTTGCGGTATACCAAGTCCACTTCGAAATTGGGGTATTCGGCGTGCTTCTCCTGCAATTTCTCAAGACTGTTGCAGCGGTGTAGCCACACCTTGCCTGGATGCTTGTCTATTTCGCTCAAAGCACGTAGTGCCTGCCAGCTGATGCCTGCAAATGCAGCAAGTACGATAGCCCAAAAGATTTTTCTTTTCATACGCAGCGCAAAAAGGGGAGTTATTGTGGTGTGCGATAATATAGTATCAGTGCGATGACTGCAAATATAATATTGGGCAGCCAAACGGCAATCCATGCTTCAAGTCCGGCATTGGTGGCAAATGATGCCGAAACTGTTTGAAAGAGAATGTAGGCAAAACTCAGTGCCAGTCCGGCGCCAAGGCTGATGCCCATACCGCCTTTACGTTTTTGACTTGACATGCACACACCTATCAGGGTCAGTATAAATGCCGCAAAAGGCATGGCATACCGCTTGTAATATTCAACCTCGAACTTGCTGATGTTGGCCACACCGCGCATCTTTTGCCGGTTGATAAATTCTTTCAAGTCGGGCAGGGTGAGTGTTTGCTCCTGGTCGCGCACGTAAAAGAAGTCCTTAGGCTCCATGATGATGGTTGTGTCAATTTTGTCGCCCCGCTCAAGCACCTCGCGCATGCCCTTGAGGGTGCGTGTTTCGTACATGCGCAGTGTCCACGAGTAACGATGGTCTGACAGGGTGTCGTACTGTATGGTCTGGGCTGTAAGGTGTGACACGAGTTTCTTTTCGACAAATTTGTCGAGCGAAAATCCATAACCGCTTTTGCTCACATTGTCGAAGTGAGTAATGTATGCCACAACTCCCGTGTCAACTTGCATCTGCACATTGTCGACGGAGGTGATGTCGGTTTTCTTTTTAATGTATCGATTTTGGAAATTGACGCGCGCCACGTTGCTCTTGGGTATGACGTATGCGCCAAGCAAAAAGGACGTGGCGGCTATGAGTGCGGCTGTAACCATGTAGGGGCGCAGCAGGCGTTTGAAACTCATGCCTGTGCTCTTCATGGCAATGATTTCGCTTTTGTCGGCCAACTTTGATGTGAAGAAAATGACGGCAATAAACACAAACAGCGGGCTGAACATATTGGCAAAATACGGCACAAAATTGCTGTAATATTGCGCTATGCGTAAGGCCGAGGCATGGCTTTGTGTGAGTTTGTCAATATTCTCGTTGATGTCGAACACCACAGCAATTACAATAATGATAGCTATCAAGAATATGTATGTGGTGATGAACTTGCCAATAATGTAGCGGTCGATACGTCCGATGAGCGGTTTGCGTCCCTTGCCGGGGTTGGCCAGATGGCTGTCCACACACGCCTCATGCTGCCCGTCAGCGTGTTGGTCACGAACAGGCAGCATGAGGTATGATTTGAATTTAGTAAGCAAGTTTTTCAGCATGGCGTTTTACAGTTTACGTCCAAGCTTTTCAACCATGTCGCGTTTCCATGGTCCGAAGTTGTTTGCCATAATTTGTTTGCGTGCCTCGCGCACCAGCCACAGGTAGAATGCCAGATTGTGGATAGAGGCAATTTGCATGGCCAGCAATTCCTTGGCTTTGAACAGGTGGTGCAGGTAGGCTTTTGTGTATTGCACGTCGGCAAAACAATGCGCCATGGGGTCGATAGGTTCAAAGCAATCAGCCCATTTGGCATTGCGCATGTTAATAATGCCCTCAGCGGTGAACAGGCAAGCGTTGCGCCCATTGCGCGTTGGCATGACGCAGTCAAACATATCCACACCGCGTTCAATGGCTTCGAGTATGTTGATGGGGGTGCCCACGCCCATGAGATAGCGCGGTCGGTCGGTGGGCAGAATGTCGTTCACCACCTCAATCATTTCATACATCATTTCGGCAGGTTCGCCCACGGCCAGTCCGCCGATGGCATATCCCTCGGCCCCGAAGTCGCTCATGAAACGGGCGCTCTCCTGACGCAAATCTTTATACACGCAACCTTGTACAATGGGGAACAAGGCCTGCTTGTAGCCGTATTTGGGGTCTGTTTCGTTAAAGCGTTTCCAACAGCGCTTCATCCACCCATGTGTAAGGTCAAGGCTCTTGCGCGCATAACTGTAATCGGCTGTGCCCGGCGGACATTCGTCGAAAGCCATCATGATGTCGGCACCAATGGTACGCTCAATGTCCATCACCCTTTCGGGAGAGAAGAAGTGCTTGCTGCCATCAATGTGTGAGCGGAACTCGCAGCCCTCCTCGCTCAACTTGCGAATGCCAGAAAGCGAGAATACTTGAAAGCCGCCACTGTCGGTCAGCATGGGGCGGTCAAAGCCGTTGAATTTGTGCAGACCGCCTGCCCGCTCGAGTATGTCAAGCCCCGGACGCAGGTATAGGTGGTAGGTGTTGCCCAATATGATTTCGGCATTGATGTCGTCTTTCAGCTCGCGCAGATGCACCCCCTTCACACTGCCCACGGTGCCCACAGGCATGAATATGGGAGTGTGAATTTGGCCATGGTCGGTTGTGATAAGGCCGGCACGTGCAGCGCCATCGGTATGTAGCAGTTGGTAGTTCATGTTGTGTGTTACTTCTCTTTCAACAATCTCACAGCCACTTTGTTGTCTGTGGCCTGTTTGTGTGCATCGCTATTGTCAGCACTGTCATCTTCAACCGTCAGGTCGATGGCGTGTTCAACTTTCTCGTCAAGCAGTGCAAAGCGCAGCACGTCTTGTACATTTTCAACAAAGTGGAACGACAAGCCTTCGATGTATCGGGCGTTAATGTCCTCTATGTCTTTGCGGTTATCTTCTGAAATCATGATATCGGTAATGCCTGCTCGTTTGGCAGCCAATATCTTCTCCTTAATGCCACCGACAGGCAGCACGCGTCCGCGCAGTGTAATCTCGCCAGTCATGGCAATGTGGTCGCGCACACGTCGTTGCGTAAGGGCAGAGGCTATTGAGGTGGCAATGGTGATGCCTGCCGATGGACCATCTTTGGGCGTAGCCCCTTCGGGCACGTGAATATGAATGCCCCAATGGTCGAACACACGATAGTCTATGTTTAACGTGTCAGCATGCGATTTGATATATTCCAAAGCCAGTACGGCACTCTCTTTCATCACATCGCCCAAGTTACCTGTAAGCGTCAGTTTCGGTCCCTTGCTGCGGCTCACACTCGTCTCGATAAACAGAATTTCGCCGCCTACAGCAGTCCACGCCAGTCCGGTAACCACGCCAGCATATTTGTTGCCCTGATATTTGTCTCGGTTGAACAGCGGTTTGCCAAGCAGCGCCTCTATGTCGGCAGGCTTGATGCTGCGGTAGGCAAAAGGCATCTTGTCGTCTTCGCTCTTTGAGGTGAGGAATGCCACTTTGCGGAAAATCTTGTCCACCTGTTTTTCGAGTTGTCGCACACCGCTCTCGCGGGTGTATTTCTCAATGATGTACTCAATGGCTGCCGGCGTGAATTTGAGTTTCGCACCGTCTCCAAAGTCGAATACCTTTTGCTCTTTGGGTATGAGGTGGCGACGTGCAATTTCTTTCTTCTCCTCGGTCAGATAGCCTTCCACCTCAATCACCTCCATGCGGTCAAGCAGTGGTTGCGGTATGGTCTGCAAGGTGTTGGCCGTGGCAATGAAGAAAATCTTTGACAGGTCGTAGTCCACGTCCAGATAGTTGTCGTGGAAAGCATTGTTCTGTTCGGGGTCGAGCACTTCGAGCAATGCGCTGTGCGGGTCGCCGTTATAGTTGTTTTCAGACACTTTGTCTATCTCGTCGAGCACAAAAAGCGGGTTGCTTGATTCCGCCTTCATGATACCCTTGACAATGCGTCCGGGCATGGCACCGATGTAGGTACGGCGGTGACCGCGAATTTCAGCCTCGTCGTGCACACCGCCAAGCGATATGCGCACATATTTGCGTCCGAGAGCCTCGGCTATGCTGCGTCCGAGTGAGGTTTTGCCAACTCCCGGAGGGCCTACAAGGCACAATATGGGGGCTTTCTCGGCCTTTCGATAGCGAAGCGTGGCCAGGTGCTCCAGTATGCGCTCTTTAACCTTCTCCATGCCGTAGTGGTCGCGTTCGAGCACATGTTCGGCATTTTTGATGCTCAGATTGTCCTCAGTGTTGATGCCCCATGGCAGTGCCACAAGCGTTTGCAAGTAGTTGAGCTGCACATTGTAGTCGGGCGACTGCTGGTTGAGGCGCTTGAGTTTTTCAACCTCGCGTTTGAACAGTTCCTTTACTTTGTCGGGGAAAGTCAGTTTCTCGGCCTTGCGTTCAATCTCGGCCACATCACTATTGCCGTCCTCACCAAGTTCAGTTTGTATGTTCTTGATTTGTTGGTGAAGGAAGTATTCGCGTTGCTGCTGGTCAAGCTCCTCACGTGTCTGGTTTTGAATATCATGCTTTATTTGTGCAAACTGGCATTCGCGGTTAAGCATTTGCAGCAGTTTGAAAGCACGCTCGCGCATGTCGTGCAGTTGAAACAGAGTGTAACGGTCCTCCTGCGACAGTTGCATGTTCGAACAAATAAAGTTTACCAAAAATGCAGGGTGGCTGATGTTGCGCACGGCAAAGGCCGCCTCTTCAGAGCGCATGCCCTCGTTCAGCTTCAAAAAGCGGATAACGGCATCGCGGCAAGCATCGGCCAACACGGCAAACTCCTTGTCGTCCTTGTTGTAGGTAACTTCGGGTATAGACGAAACCTCCACACGCATGGTGGGCTTGCGTCGCTTGATATGCTCAAGCTTTATGGCTCCGTAAGTCTGCAGTATGGCCATGCTGTTGCCGTTGGGCAGATCGATCATGCGCATGACGCGGGCCACAACCCCTTCGTCAAAGAGGTCTTTGCGGTCGGGATCTTCCACATCGCCATTCTTTTGTGCCAACACGGCTATGATGGCGCCTTTCTTCAGTGATTGGCTCACCACCTTCAAACTCATCGGACGTCCGATGGTGACAGAGCCCACCACGCCGGGAAACAACATCATGTTACGCAGGGCAAGTGCAGGCAGGGTGTCTTCGTGTTGGGTTTGAAGCAGAGCATTCATGTCGCCGTCAAAGTCGGCAACAAGTGAAAAGGCTGTTTGTGGATTATCGTCTCGTATGTTCATGTTTAGTATATATTCAGAATATGGAACGTGCAAAATTACTAAAAATCAGTGTATTCGCAAAATGTGCGTGCCCTACTTTGCGCTAATTAAGGCAAATGTCGTACTTTTGTGGCGCAATAATCAGAAGCGTGCCAGAGCATGCAACTTGAAGTATCACACGCAATATATATAGGCAAAGCAATGAGTTTCAGTTTCAAACAGTTTCATATAGACGACGCGCACTGCGCCATGAAGGTGGGCACGGACGGCGTATTGCTCGGCGCATGGGCCAATGTGTGTGAGGCTGATCGCATACTTGATGTTGGGTGCGGCTGTGGTTTGATAGCCTTAATGGCAGCTCAGCGCAACAGGGCTGCACAGGTTGTTGGCGTAGAGCTTGACGCGGCAGCGGCCGCTGATGCCTTGGCCAATGTGCAGCATTCCCCTTTTGTGTCAAATGTTGAAATCGTCTGTGCCGACGTTCTGCAATATGCAGCAGATTGTGGCTTGGCATTCGACAGCATATTGAGCAATCCGCCTTACCATGAGGAGTCGTTGCTGCCGCCCGCGTCGCAGCGGGCCAAAGCGCGCCACACACAGGGTGGGGGACTGACTTTTGCTGCCTTGTTGCGAGTTGTTGAGCATTTGTTGAACCCCGCTAACCCAAAGGCCACTTTTTCGGCCATACTGCCCATGTCGGCGGTTGCGGGGTTTGTAGCAATGGCTGCTGTACACGGGTTGCAATTAACGCGTCGAACTGATGTGGTCACCCGCAAGGGCAGACCTTGTAAACGGGTGTTGCTTGAGTTCTGTCACACTCCCCAATCACTTGTGCATACAACGCTCAGCCTTGTGGGTGATGATGGAGCGAGGGCCGAAGCCTATGCCGATTTGTGCAAGGACTTTTATCTGTGATATATTATCTCCCAGGACAAACCACTATAACCCGTTGGCGGAAATTCAGGTTAACGAGTTAACAAGTTGATAGGTTAACAAGTAAGTATGCCATACACTACATTATTATGTTAAAGTCATAATGATAAGAAGCTTAAAAAGCATGGCAAACTTACCTGTTAGCCCGTTAACTTGTCAACTTGTTTGCTAATTCCGCCAACGCGTTACTATACTATATATTTATAAGAAGAACACTATTTACTTTTTGTTATGCGATAAAGCGTTTCACCTTATTTGGGTATTGCAGGGTGAGCGCTTTATCTGTTATTTTGCAGCCGTAAACAATGCACATTACAAACCATCAAACAACACATCTATCGTATGACTGGAATTTTTTACGGCAGCACAACTGGCTGCACCGAAAATGTGGCTAATGCCATTGCACAACAACTTGGAGTCGAGGCTAAGGATATATATAATGTGGGCACAACAGATGCCAACAAAGCTTTGGACTATGACACATTGCTCTTGGGTTCTTCAACCTGGGGCTGCGGCGATTTGCAGGACGACTGGTACGACTTTCTCGATACACTCTCATCGCTCGATCTCACGGGCAAGCGCGTCGGCATATTTGGCTGTGGCGACAGCGATTCTTATTCCGACACCTTCTGCGGCGCCATTGCTCAAATTTACGACGGGCTGCAAAACACTGGTTGCACCTTTATAGGCGCTTTCGAACCTACCGATTATAATGTAACCGATTCAGACGTCTGTCGTGACGGCAAATTTGTAGGACTGGCCATTGACGAGGGTGATGACGAGGGCAAAAATCAAGCGCGCATTGAAGCCTGGTGCAGCTTGGTAAAGTAAGGTCAAGTAGCTATCCCCCCGATAGTAAAATTAGTTAGCAAGTTGACGGGGTGGGGCAGCAAGTAGTTTTTTGAGCTAAAACACGTATGTCTTGTTCTCTGCAATTTGAGGTGAATAAAGCATATTTGCTTGTTACCCCGTTAACTTGTCAACTTGTCACCCCGTCAACTGATTGTATAAAATATAATTTTGAATACCCACTTATATTATGTCCTCTGAAGATTTTTCGCGTTTTGACTCACTCAAACTATTCATGCACCAAATATACGAATACCGCAAGGGGGTGAGGCCGCTCGTGCTGTGCACCATGTGCAATGACTGTGCGCAAATTATGTGCAAACGCCTTGACGAGCAGGGCATATCTTATATTGAGCAACCCGTGTCAAGTAACAAGGTGAATTTGTATTTTGGCAAAAAGGCTTGCCTCGATGTGGTGCGCACATTCGTACACAAGCCAATGCATGTATTAACTCCAGCCGAAGACTTTATGTTAGGGGCTATGCTCGGGTATGACATCACGGCGCAGTGCGAACGTTTCTGCAAGCGAAGTGAAGCTATATGCGGTCAGACGTATAACGCCCACCATCAGTCTTATGCGGTTGTTTGAATATCTCTTTTTGCTCATTTCGTCGCAAAAAACTGCCTTTTTGTCATTTTATGATTGTAAAATGCCGCAAAATAAAAAATAATTCGTACTTTTACCATCGAAATTCAAAAGGGCTGCTTCAAACGGCCGCAAATTGAGCAAAAACTAAGACAAACCAACGCATATTTATGAACGCTTTAGAAACTGTTGAACGCCTTAAACAGCGTTTCCCCAATGAACCTGAGTACATTCAAGCCGTGAGCCAGGTGCTCGGCACAATCGAGGATGAATACAACCGTCACCCCGAATTTGAGCAGGCTAATCTTATTGATCGCCTCTGCATTCCCGATCGTATTATCTCATTCCGTGTGACTTGGGTTGACGACAAGGGCAAGGTACAAACTAATATGGGTTATCGTGTGCAGCACAACAATGCCATCGGTCCGTACAAGGGCGGCATACGTTTCCACGCAAGTGTTACACCATCTGTTTTGAAATTCCTCGCCTTCGAGCAGACGTTCAAAAATGCACTCACTACATTGCCTATGGGCGGTGCTAAGGGTGGTTCAGACTTCAATCCGCATGGCAAGAGCGATGCTGAGGTAATGCGTTTCTGCCAGGCGTTCATGAACGAACTTTACCGTCATATCGGTCCCGACGAGGACGTTCCTGCCGGCGATATAGGCGTAGGTGGCCGCGAAGTAGGCTATATGTTCGGACAGTATAAAAAGTTGACGCATCAGTTTGTAGGTGTACTCACAGGCAAGGGTCTCCAGTTCGGCGGTTCGCTTATTCGTCCCGAAGCTACTGGCTATGGCAATGTTTACTTCCTCGAGAGCATGCTTCAAACCAGAGGCATTGAATTAAAGGGCAAGCGTGTACTTGTAAGTGGCTCGGGCAACGTGGCACAGTACACTGTCGAAAAACTCATCGAACTTGGTGCAGTGCCTGTAACACTTTCCGATTCTGATGGTTATATCTATGATCCGGACGGTATCGATGCTGACAAACTCGCTTTCGTTATGGAACTCAAAAACGAAAAGCGTGGTCGTATAAAGGAATATGCTGAAAAGTATGGCGTGAAGTACGTAGCTGGTGCACGTCCTTGGGGCGAGAAGGCTGACATTGCATTGCCTTCTGCTACACAGGACGAAATTGAAGAAGCCGATGCACGTTCACTCGTGGCTAATGGCGTAATTGCTGTCAGCGAAGGTGCCAACATGCCTTCAACTCCTGAGGCCATTGAAATATTCCAGCAGGCCAAATTGCTCTATGCTCCGGGCAAGGCTGCCAATGCTGGCGGTGTAGCTGTGTCTGGTCTTGAAATGAGCCAGAATTCAGAACGCTTGAGCTGGACGCGTGAGCAGGTTGACGAGCGTTTGAAGATGATCATGAGCGACATTCATCAAAACTGCGTGAAGTATGGCACACAGCCTGATGGCTATATCAACTATGTACGTGGTGCCAATGTGGCTGGTTTCCTCAAGGTGGCTAAAGCCATGATGGCTCAAGGTATCGTCTAAATAACTTGTTGCAATCGCATTGGTTATTGCGGCATGCTCAATATGACATTCAATCCCCATTGAAGGTGTAACACGCACTTTCAATGGGGATTTCTTTTATTATCCACATTTGTCCTCGCGCGCACGCGCGCGTCAGCAGATTTATGCAAAACTATCTGCATTCTGCACTTTTCGCTATAACTATTTGAAAATCAACTACTTAATAGTGTAGACACTACCTACACATTTGTCTGCACTACCTACACATTTGTCTGCACTACTTACACACTTGTCTACACTACCTACACACTTGTCTGCACTACTTACACACTTGTCTACACTACTTGCACACTTGTCTGCACTACTTGCTTGCACACTTGTCTGCACAACCTGCACAATCTGCACTACCTACACTACTTGCACAGCCTGCACTACCTACACAATTCCACTTTCGCCATGCCCCGTGCATTCCGTCACGTGCACAAGCCAATCCGCCATAGCCACCCCGTACATTCACTCGGAGCAACTCATCGGCCGTCCTCCCGTTTCCCAACCGTCCCCGTCACACAACAAATTCTGCCCCCCCCAATCCCCTTGTGATAGCACAGTGTAGGCAAAGTGTAAGCATACATACACTCTGCAACTATCTGATAATCAACACGAAACACCCCATTAGTGTAGAGTGACGACAAATAAACTGCAAAATACCGGACGCGCGCGTGCGCGCATACGCATACACGTATATGTATGATTGTCTTGTAACCCAGCCGCCTCGGCGTCAGCCCTTATGTCTCCTGAGGCCACCCGGACGATAGTCCGTGGCCGTCTGCCGCGCAGCGGCCTTATGTGTGTCTTATGTAAACTTATGTAGCTTATGTTTTCCGCGCTAAGCGGCAAGCACAAACGTCAAATCTTCTGTTCTTATGTCCTTATGTCCTTGTGTCTCCCGCGTTAGCGGCTGCCCAGCCCCGCCACGGCGCCAATCCTTCAGTCCTCCGCGTTAGCGGCCTGTCCCCAAATTATTGAAAAACATGTTCTACAGCACAAACCCGCAAAATATCCACCCCAAAACTTGGCATATACACAAGTAAACCCTACATTTGCCCCGTTGGACATAAAAATCCCCGCCCGTCTGCGCACCGGCAAATCAGCACTTTTGCCCGCCTGCGGGCACAAAAGGTCATGTCCG
>JABLTL010075705.1_pt1 | contig 20978 bp, 23 predicted proteins | sample 7160151 | NCBI WGS metagenome assembly JABLTL01 (sample SAMN14651223, study PRJNA627086) | human gut metagenome | isolation source: feces | host: Homo sapiens
TATTTTGTTTGTATTTATCAAGTAATTCATATGCTCTACTATAATCTATATCAGCATATCTTCTTGCTTTTTCAATAGGACCATTTATACCAGGATAATTATATTTATAATACTTTTCTTGAAATTCTTTCTCCATAACATCTTCAAGTGATGCTATAAAATTTAATATTTCATCTGGTATTCCTTTATAATGATGGAAAGCTAATTTATCTATTACTTCTCTTCCGAACATATCTAATAGTTCTTTAGCTATCTTAGTTTCTTTAGGATATCCACAGTAGGTTGTGTGTAAATTATATTTTTTAGCTAACAATCTTGTTTCTAATTCATTTATTCCCTCCCTTATAGAAGAAGCTCCTCCACTACCACAAAAGTGAAAGGTCTCGTGAAGAAGACTATCTTTAAAATATTCTAAAGGAGTTAAACCTCTTAATATTACACTCTTTATATAGTCCTCAAATGTATTATTATTAATAATAGCACTACTTAATTGATAGTTTGGATTACTACCAAATTCTGGTATACTTTTATATTTTTCTAATACATAAAAAGCATCTAATGGAAAATAAAAATTATTGTTACGAATAAATAAGGATACGGTATTAGTGTTAGTAATATAAACTAAATCATTTAAATCTTGATATTTAGGAATACTTACTAAATTAGGAAATTCTTTTTTGATAATACTTATATACTCTTCGATAATAGGAATTAAAGTATCTTTTGTTTTTTCAATAGACATAATATCTTCCTTTCAGTTAAAATTATACTATTATTATTTATAAATGTAAATATTTTATTTAAGTAGTGTTTTTAGAAGATTTTGTTGTTGATATTTTAATCTTTTTCTTATATAATTAGTTTAAGGTGGTATGATGATATTATCTGATGGTAAAAGAGAATTAAAACTTATAGAATGCAAGAGTTTCTTTTCTAGATTAAGAGGATTTATGTTTAAAAAAAATATTAACTATGCTATTTTATTTGATAGATGTAATAGTATTCATACTTTTTTTATGAAAGAAAATATTGATGTTATTATGTGTGATAAAGATAATACTATTTTGTATTATTATAAAGATTTAAGTAAAAATAAAGTTATACTTCCTAAAAAAGGTATTAGAAAAGTATTTGAAACACCTAGAGATTACTTTAATATTGAAATAGGAAAGAAGATGATAATTAAATGAAAATATGTATATTAGGAACAGGAGCTTATGGTATAGCACTTGCCAGTATTTTTTATAGTAATAATTGTTCTATAAAGATGTGGACTAATAGTGAAGAAGAGAAAAATCTTTTAATTAATAATAGAAAAAGTCCAAAGATAGATTATAAAATACCTGAAAATATTTGTATTACTAATGATATGAAAGAGGCTACTTCTAACTGTGATATTATAGTTATGGTAGTTCCTGCGAAGTTTGTGGATAATGTTAGTAGAGAGCTTGCTAAATACTATGATAATAAGCAAACAATATGTATTGCTTCAAAGGGAATAGAACAAAATACTTGTTTATTTTTATATGATGTAGTGAAAAAGAATATTAATACTAATAAAATTGCTGTTATATCTGGTGGTACTTTTGCAGTTGATATAGTTAAGAAAGTACCTATAGGACTTAGCTTAGCTACTGATAATGACGATACAAAAGAAATAGTAATGAAGGCTATGCATAATTATTATGTGAAGTTAAGACCTACTGATGATATTGTTGGTACAGAACTATGTGGTGCTATAAAGAATGTTATAGCTATAGCTTCAGGTATGATTACTGGTATGGGATACCCAGATTCTACTAGTGCTATGCTAATTACAGAATCACTTCACGATATTAAAAATTTGATAAATGCACTTGGTGGTAATAAAATGACAATTCTTTCATTCGCAGGTTTTGAAGATTTATTACTTACTTGTACTTCAATTAAAAGTAGAAATTACACTTTAGGTAAGTTAATTGGTGAAGGTAAGAGTGCTAAAGATATTGAAGACTATATTAATAATAATACTATTGAAGGATTATATACTTTAAAATCTATTAGAAAATTATTAAATAATAAAAATATAGAGATGCCTATTATTGATCTTATTTATGATATTATTATAAATAAAAAAGAACCTAGTAATTTAGCTAAGTTTCTTATAGAAAAAGAATAAAATTAGATGATGGAACATCTAATTTTTTATTAATCATAATAGTTATAATAATATCCATTACTATAATTAGATTCATCTATTGCTTCAGTAAATGCAACTGAAAATATAATAACAGAAATTAATATAATGAACAATGCAATAGATGAGATAATTATACCCGCAGTTGATAAACCTTTACCAGTATTAGTTTCTTTTACTTTCTTAAGCCCTAGTATTGAGAATATTAAACCTAATAATGGTACAAAGAACGATAATATGAAACCTGCTGTTGCCATTCCATTTGAAGTACCATTGTTGTTATTACTTACTGCTGTATTTTGACCAGTTGAAACGCCACATTTTGGACATATTACTGCCTCATCTACTACTTCGTTCCCACAATTTGAACAAAACTTTGACATACTACACCTCCTATTTTTTTGATAAAGCACACTCCCTATGTTATGCTAAATTAATTATATCATAATTATTTTTATTTGAAAATCATTTTTAACTAATTATTCTCAATGTAATTAATTACTTTTTCAACAGTATTGTTGAAATTACTATAGTCTGTTTCAAACCATACTACTGGTAGTTGATGTTTAAAAAATGTATACTGCCTTTTGGCATAATGCCTTGAATTTTGTTTTATTTTGTCTATGGCTTCTTCAAGTGATATATTACCATCAAAGTATGAATATATTTCTCTATAACCAATGGCATTAAGTAATGGTTTAGTTCTGATATTCTTATCATAAAAAACTTTTACTTCATTAAGTAAACCTTCTTTAATCATAATATCCACTCTTGAATTTATTTTATCATATAATATTCTTCTATCTGTTGTTAAACCGATAAATATAGCATCATATAGTAATTTATTAGTAGTATTGGTATTAATAGATTTATTATTTTCTTTATAGTAATTAATAGCCCTTATTAATCTACGACGATTATTTTTATCTATTACTATATTTTTATCTAGTTCTAATAATTTATTATATAATTCTTCATCAGTTAGATTATCATAAGTATTAGTTTCTTTTTCTTCAGTTAATTTATAGTCGTAAAGGGCTGCTTTTATATATAGACCTGTACCTCCTACTAGAATGGGAGTTTTTCCTCTATCCTGGACTTCTTTAATTAATTTACGACAATCTTTTTGATAATGATAAATTGTATATTCTTCATCTACTTCTTTAATATCAAATAGATGATGAGGAATACCTTCTTTTTCTTCTTCAGTTACTTTGGCACTTCCAATATCTAATCCTTTATATACTTGAACAGCATCAGCATTTATTATTTCACCATTATATCTTTTAGCTAGTTCTATACTTAATTTGGTTTTACCTACCGCTGTAGGTCCCGTTATAACAATTACTTTATTCATAGATTACTCCTTTTTGTAAGATTAATATAACACATATAACATAAAAAGACAAGATTATTTGATTCTTGTCTTAGTCTTATATGAATACTCTTCTTTACTTCTTATACCTAATTCTATTTCCTTTAATTCATTAGCTTTAGCAAGTTCTATAGTAAGTGCTTTAAGTACATTAATATTACTATTAAACTCTTTTAAAGTATATTTTAATCCTTCTGTATTTCTTAATGAAGCACTTAAGGCTCTCATTGCATCTGTTTCATAAGACATAGTATCACTCCTTAGTGCCATATATTCTAACACATGTACAACTTAGTGTCAAATATTACTATTTAGTTATACTGTTTTTATTAGTTAATTTTTTATAATTTGCTCTAGATAAACCAAAAATACTATTAAATCTCCCATTTTGTAAGACCAAAGTATCATTATTTGATTCAATAAAGTCTTTTCTTTCTTTTATTTCCTCAAAAGTTAAGTTTAATATAGAAGCACTTTTAATTACATATGGTAATACTCCTAGTGATTCTAAATATGGTAATACATTTTTTAAATGTTCTACATTCTTATTAATAATTAATGGTGTTAAATATGCTTGTCCATAATTTTCTTTTATATAATCAATTGATTTTTCTATCTCTTCAGCTGGTTTCTTAAATACATTACCGGTTACTGGTATATTATTTTCTATATATACTTTAATTATTTTTTCTATATCTTCGGATGTCTTTAAAAATACACTACCAGTGATTGGTATATTATTCTCTCTACACACTTTAATTATTTTTTCTATATCTTCGGATGTATTTAAAAATACATTACCGGTTACTGGTATATTATTTTCTCTACATACATCAATTATTTTTTCTATATCTTCGGATGTTTTCTTAAATACATTGCCAGTGATTGATATATTATTTTTTTTACATACATCAATTATTTTTTTTATCTCATCCATATTATTTCTTGATATAGCCGCTGATATTACTAATGATTTATCGTTAAACAGTCCTTCTAATTGTTTTATCCTATCAATAGAAGTACTTAGTATTGATGTTGTTCTATTTATATATTCTATACCATAGTTATTTAATACATAATTATATGTTTCTTTTAAATTTTTGGGATTAGTATTTAATATGTGCAATGTTGTTTCTATATTGCCTGTATTTATTTTTGTTGTTATTAAAAATTCATAGTTTTCTTTGATATTATTAACAGCTATATACATAATACTAGGACATTTTTCTATATTTCTAGCATTAATGTGTAATTCTTTTACCAAATAATTTAGAGTTTTATCTATATCTTGATATTCACCATATTCTAGTATGTTATTATTTTTATTAATAACTTTTGTAGCATCTATACCATATTTTTTTAACAAACTTTCTAATGTATAAGCTTCAATCATAATTACCTCCTATAAAAGTTCATCTAATAGTGAAATATCATTTTCTATTTTTTCTATATAGTTATTTCCTAATTTTTTTATTAAATTGTTTATTTTTACTCTAAATTCTTCTTTTGGGCAAATAAATATTAGTACTTGTCTTTCAAAAATATCTTCAGTATCTTCAAAACCTAATGATATAAAATACTTAATGTTATCTATCACATCATCTTTTAATAAGGCAATAGAATTAATTATACTACTACCATAAATTTTTTCTATTCTATCAAAATCTATATTCATATATATTACCTTCTTTACAATATAAATATTTTTTAATTTAGAGACTATATAATAGGCTCTAAATTAACATAAAAAGACCTGAGGCTTTTTATGTAAGTAAGAGACCTGAGGCTCTTACTTATACTACTCTTTTAAACATTCTTTCTATTTCATAAGTAGTAAAATGTATTATAGTAGGTCTTCCATGAGGACAATTAAATGGATTATTACACTTTCTAAGTTTATTAATTATCTCTTCTTGGGCTTCTTTAGTTATTCTAGTATTAGCCTTAATACTCATTTTACAACTTACTAATTTAGCTAAATTATCATTAAATTTAGCTAAACTAAAATCTTTACCTTTATTCGTTATATCTTCAAATATTTTAGATATTATCTCTTTTTCTCTACCCTTAGTAAACCAAGTAGGATGTGATAGAATACGATATGAATTACTACCAAACTCTTCTATTTTAATATTCAAACTATCTAAAATATCAATATTCTCTTTTACTTTTATAAACTCATTATTAGGTAGTTCAATTATAATAGGAATAAGAGGAGTTATGGTATTACCACTGGGATGGGCAAGTAAGTATGAATTTCTTTCATAATTAATTCTTTCTTCTGCTGCGTGCTGATCTATTAAATAGATTCCTTTTTCGTTTTCACATACTATATATGTACCTAAGGCTAGTCCAATAGGATATAATTCAGGAAGGGTATCTTTAGGTCTTTCTTCAATATATTCTTCTTCCTCTTCTTTATCATACTCATTATTTTGTTCATAGTTAAAGTTAATTAAGTTAGTTAATCTTTCTTTATCAGGATTTACTTCACTTGGTTCATTTATAGTATTTCGATCTAAATTTAATGCTAAATTTTCATACTTTAATTGTGGTTCTTCTTTTACTTCTATCTTTGGTATTAATAATTTTGTTTTTATTGTATCCACAATTAAGGTTGATATAAGTATTTTTAAATCTTCAAAATTACTAAACTTGATATCTTGTTTAGAAGGATGAATATTTACATCAATTAGTGATGGATCAGTATCTATTTTAATTACCACGATTGGATATCTAGTATCTTCTTTGAAGGATGAATAAGAGTCATTTATTACTTTATTTAGTACTTGATTTCTTATTACTCTTCCATTTACTAGGACAGTCATATGATTTCTTGAGGCCCTATTTACTTCGGGCAAGGAAATGTAACCTGATACATCATAATCATCATTAGAGCCATTTATTGCAAGCATCTTTTTAGTTATTTCTAATCCATATATTGATTTTATTACTTTAAGTAAATTACCAGACCCATCAGTATTTAATAGTTCTTTTTCGTCATTAGTTAATCTAAACTTAATACTTGGATATGATAGAGCCATTTTATTTACATATTCAGTAACTCCCGCTAGTTCAGCATATGGACTGGATAGATGTTTTAATCTGGCTGGGGTATTATAGAACATATTGGTAACTGTTATTTGTGTTCCTTTTCTGGAATCACCATTTTTGTTTTCAAGAAGTTTTCCACCTTTGATGTGGACAATTGTTCCTACTTCGCCTTGTGATGTTTTTAGTAGAACTTCGGATACTGCAGCAATTGATGGTAAGGCCTCACCACGGAAACCTAGAGAGTTTATGTTAAATAGATCATCATCGGTATATAGTTTACTAGTGGCATGTCTTTGAAAGGCTAAAACAGCATCAGCTTTATCCATACCTATACCATTATCAGTAACCACTATTTCTCTTAGACCAGCTTCTTTTAGGTCTATTTTTATTTCAGTACTTTTGGCATCAACAGAATTTTCTACTAGTTCCTTAACTATTGATACTACTTTTTCTACTACTTCTCCTGCTGCTATTTTATTGGATAGTAGTTCACTCATTACTTTTATTCTACTCATACTACACCTCAATCATTTTATATGGTTTTACTTTATTATCTCCACTTGCTATGTAGATAGCTATTTCTTTTCCTTCTTTATCTAGTAATAGAGACATATTCTCTTTAAAAAACTTATCCAGTACCATACCATTTTTTACTTTAGTAAGGAGAGGCTCCTCTATTACAGTAGTTTTTATATTTGGTAGACACTCTTTGATACTAAGTAATTTATAGTTATTCTCTTCAATATCTTTTAGAGTATAAGCATCTTTTAGAGTAAATATTCCCTGTCTTGTTCTTATTAGATTTTTCATAGTACCATAGGTATTTAAACTATAGGCTATATCTCTAATTAAACTTCTTATATATGTTCCTTTACTTACTTCACATCTAATAGTAAACTCTACTGCACCCTTTATATGTTTTAGGTCACTTATTAATTCTAGAGAGTATACTTCTACTTCTTTACTTGGAGGAATTACTGGAGTGCCACTGCGAGCATACTCATATAGTTTTCTCCCTCCTACTTTGACTGCTGAATAAAGAGGAACTTCTTGGTTATATTTACCTATGTAACTTTTTAATACTTTTAGTAGTTCTTCTTTAGTTACACTGGGTATGTTTCTTTTGATTTCTGTTCCAGTTATATCTAACATATCTGTTTCATAGCCTAGTATTACTTCGGCGATGTACTCTTTGGTATTACTAGTTAGAAGTTCAGATACTTTAAGAGCTCTACCTATAGGAAGTACTAGTACACCTGTCGCTAATGGGTCCAATGTTCCTGTATGACCTACTTTTTTGGTATTTAATTTTTTTGATACTATATTTACTATATCTCTACTGGTATAGTCTTTAGGTTTATCTATAACAATTATTCCATTCATTTATACTCTTACCTACTTCTTTTATTAACTTTTCTTTTAGTTCTTCATATGGCATAGCAGTTGTTATACCAGCGGCATTTATGTGGCCTCCTCCTCCAAAAATAGAGGCTATCCTACTGACATCAATATGACCACTACGAAGAGATACTCTAGTTTGATTAGGGTATTTTCTTAAGAATATTGATACTTCAACGGTATCTATTTCAAGAGGAATACCAACGAGAATACCACATTCATCTTCATCAACATTATACTTCTCCATATCTTCGGAAGTTATGAAAGAAACTGCGAGGGCATTATTATTATATAGTTCTAGATTATCTAGGGCTTTCTTCTTGATATTAAACTGGTTTATGGTAATGGTTCTTAGTACTTTCTTATATATGTCTGAAAGATCTACTAGTGAAGATAGTTCGGCTGCCATAGTAAAAGTACTAGGAAGAACATTCTGGTGAGCAAAACCGCCAGTATCAGTAAGTAAACCTATGGTTAGAGGAACTGCTAGTTCACTATCTAGGGTAACATTCATTTTTTTTATTAAATTATATACTATCTCGCAGCAAGCAGGATAGTTCTCTACTAGGTTTACATCTCCATACATAGTATTTGTCATATGGTGGTCAATTACTAGTTTCTTTGACACAGTATCAAGTAAATAGGCACTGTTTACTCTGTCAATACTTCCAGTATCTAGTATAACTGCTGTATCATATTTTTTAGTACTTTCTTTCTTGATATCTTGATACTCTTTTAGAAAGTTAAATCTTTTAGGCAGAGTATCTAGGACGATATCTACTTCTTTACCTAATCTTTTTAATAGTATATACATGGCTATAGTACTACCTACAGCATCACCATCAGGATTATTATGACAAAGTAAAACAATATTATTGCTTACTTTAATTTCGCTAATAATATTGTTCATTACTCACCATCTTCCTTTATTTCTTCAATTATCTTTTCAATCTTATTTCCATATTCAATTGACTCATCATATACGAATGTTAATTCTGGCATCTTTCTTATTTCTACTCTACCAAATAATTTACCACGAATAAAGGAACTAGCATTATTTAATGCTTTAGTTACTTTTTCTCTATCTTTATCTATTAAATTAGTAAAGTATACTTTAGCATATGATAAATCACTAGAAATATCTACTGCTGTTATGGTAACAAATTGTACATCAGTATCTTTTACTTCTTCACTTATTACTTTAGATATTTCTTCTGCTAGAATATGATTTAATCTATCTAATTTTATACTCATAATATCATTCCTATCTATGTTTATTACTATTATTTATATTTTGATATTCTTCAGGTACTATACCATTATTTACTAGTAATTCTCCTCTTTGATAACCTTGCTTAAAACTATATGTTTCAGAAGGGTTTTCAAACTCTCCAACTTTAGGAAATACTTGATCTTCTAATTTTATTTCATAGAAATATTCATCAAAGTATGCTTTTCTTCCTAAGTTATTTAACTCAGAAGCATATGGTTTCTCTTTAGACGGTGTTTTAGGAACTGAAGATGCTTTCTTAATTACTTCATCAAAATGTCTATCTCCCTCGACACGTCTTACATTTCTTCCTTTTCTAAGTTTATCTAATGACATATTATCTTCCTTTCTTACCACTTTGTTTATTACGCTCTCCTGATATGCTCTCTCCTAGATTATAACCTTGACTATAACACGGATTATTTCTTACTACTTCATCTAGTTTACTTATATCAATTTCTCCATCAAGTCCATCAACATAGCCAATCATTCTTAATCTTTCTTGAACTTTAGCAGCATCAGATAGAGAATCAAATGGTACTTCATCTTCCTTTATTCCATATAAAGCATTTATTTCATTGTAAATTAGCTTTAAATTCTCATTTAATATAGGAGCATCTGTTTTTCCAGTTTCTACAAGTATCTTTAGAAATCTATCTCCTCTTTCATAGTAACCATAATGAAATGCTCTTACATCACTTATAGCACTTGTATCTTTAGGATAAGGAAAAGCTGATAGTCTAGCAGTAGTACCTTGTACAACATTTTTGTTATTATTACTATATCCATACTTTTCAAATTTTTGTTTATATAACTTTTCCTGATGTAGAGCACTCATAGCAATGCTGCCTTCTACATCAGATATTTCATCTCTTTTAGGACCTTTATATATTCTGCTTTTATTTTCTGACATTTTTATTACCTACCTTTATTTACCTTTATGTTTATTCTTTCCCTTATAACTATTTAGAATAGACATTATTTGCTCTTCAGCAGCTTTATAGTATCCTTCTTGATAGTCTTTATTCTCTTTGATTTCTTCAGGTAATTCTTTAATTTTAATACCTGAGATAAAGTCATTTCTCCCTATCGCCTTTAATTCTTCTTTAGTAAAATTATTGATGTTTGACGCTAATTGTCTTTCTCCACGTTCTTTGAAACCATAAGTATAACTATTTCGATCTTTTATATTTTCAAACTTATTTATTTCATAGATACCTAGTAATCTATCTTCTGTTCCTTTTACAATAGGCCCTTGAGCATTCTTTCCAAATTTATCAAAGTATTCTTTTTTTCTTTTTTCATCCTCTTGTTTTTTCATTTTAGCTTCGATCATATTTAAATTGTTTTGCCCTATTTCTTTTCTACTCTTTTTACCTTGGTTACATTTACCTTTTTCTGTTATAGATTCTTCAAACATACAATACCCACCTACTTTCTTATCTCCACTAATTCATAGGCTTCAATTATATCTTTTTCTTTGATATCATTAAAGTTATCTATAGTAATACCACATTCCATACCTTGTTTTACTTCTTTTACTTGATCTTTTTCTCTTGCCAAGCTAGCAATAGTACTATCATTTATTACTACAGAGTCTCTTATTACTCTGGCTTTAGCTCCTCTTTTTAGACAGCCTGATACTACATAAGATCCTGCAATAGTACCAACTTTAGAAAATTTAAATATTTTTCTTACTTCTGCTGATCCTAATACTTTTTCTTCATATTCTGGTTCTAGTTTTCCTTTTAGAGCAGCTTCCATTTCCTCAACTACTTGATATATTATGTCATATAGTCTTATATCTATTCCTTTTTCTTTAGCTAATTCTGTTATTTTATGATCTGGTCTAATATTAAAACCAATTATTATAGCATTTGAAGCTTCTGCAAGTACTACATCACTTTCAGATATACCTCCAATACCACTTCTAATGACATTTATTTTTATTCCTTCAACATCTAACTTAAGTAGGGAATTTTTAACTGCCTCTTCGCTACCTTTAACATCTGCTTTTAAGATGATATTGATTTCTTTTTCACCATCTTTTACTCTATTAAATAGATCGTCTAAAGATACTGCAGCTTTTGGTTTATTTCTTCCTTCTTTAGCAATTTCTCTTCTTTGTTCAGCAACTTTTTTAGCTTTCTTTTCACTTTCAAAGACCATAAATTTATCTCCTGCGGCGGGGCTTTCTGATAATCCTGTTATTGATACTGGCATAGATGGAGAAGCTTCTACTAAGTCTTCACCCTTATCATTTTTTAGTGTTCTTACTTTACCAGAAGATAGTCCTACTACTATTGGATCACCTAATCTTAGTGTTCCATTTTGAATAAGAAGATTAGTAATTACTCCAGATGTTTTATCTATTTTTGATTCAATTACAGTTCCACTGGCATATCTATTAGGATTAGCCTTCAACTCACCAAGTTCACTAAGAAGTAGAATTCTCTCTAGTAAATCTTCTATTCCTTCACCTGTTTTAGCAGATAAATTAACAAACATTATGTCTCCACCCCAAGCTTCTGGTTGAAGACCATTAGCTGACATTTCAGTTAATACTTTTTCAACATTAGCTGCAGGTTTATCTATTTTATTAACTGCTACAATAATTGGAACACCTGCTGCTTTAGCGTGATCTATTGCTTCTTTTGTTTGAGGCATTACTCCATCATCTGCAGCTACAATAATGATTACTATATCAGTAATAGATGCTCCTCTTGCTCGCATTTCAGTAAATGCTGCGTGTCCTGGAGTATCTATAAAAGTAATTTTCTTTCCTTTATATTCAATCTGATATGCTCCAATAGCTTGAGTTATACCACCAGCTTCACCTTCTGCAACATTGGTCTTTCTAATAGTATCTAGAAGGGTAGTCTTACCGTGATCTACGTGACCCATAATAGTAACTACTGGAGGTCTCTCTACTAAGTCTTCTTCTTTATCTACTATTTCTAAGCCCTCAAAATTAACTTCATCTCTAGTACTTTCTTTCTTTAATACTTTATCATAGTCTGATACAATTATTTCTGCTGTATCAAAGTCAAGAGGTGCATTAATAGCTGCTAGAGTACCAAGTGCCATTAACTTTTTGATTATTTGTGTTGGATTAACTTCTAGACTAGTAGCAAGTTCTGACACAGTCATATTATCTTTGTATAAAACAGTATTTTCATTATCTTCAGTAACATTAGACTGAAGTTTTTCTTTATGTTTATACATTTCTTTTCTTTTTTCTTTAAATGATGATTTATTATCTTCTTTTGGAACTACTTTTTTCTTAGGCTTCTTTTCTGTAACAGGTTCTAATTCCTCTTCATAAGAATCTTCAAAAGTTTCCATCTCTTCTTGTAAATCTTCATCTTGACTATCAATATTAGAAGCAATCTCTTGATCTAATATTATTATGTCATCATCAGATAACATATCTTCTTCTTTAGATACATTAATATCAAGCTTCTTACACAAACTTAAGATATCTTTTACTTCTAACCCTACATCACTTGCATATTCTGATACATTCATCATATGTATCACCTCCTATTATTTATTTATTATATTTTTAATTTCATCATATAATTCTTCATTTATTTCACAGTCAAATATTTTATTTAAAATCTTTTTCTTTTTAGCAGTTTCTAGAACATTTATATCTTTTTTAATATATGCTCCTCTACCTCCGGCTTTTCCTGTTTCATCAACAAATATTTTGTTTTCTTTATTTTTAACAACTCTTAATAATTCTTGCTTAGGAAGTTGTTCTTTTGTTACTACACATCTTCTAAGAGGAGTTTTTTTCATAGTTATTCACTATCCTTTTCTTCCTCAGCAGTATTTTCACTTTTTACTTCAATTTTGTAATGTGTAAGACGAGATGCTAATTTAACATTTTGTCCTTTTCTTCCTATTGCTAAAGATAAGTTACTATCATCTACTAATGCTAGCGCTTCTTTCTTTTCTTCATTTTTAATTGTTACTTTAACGTTTTTAGCAGGACTTAAGGCATTAGTAATAAATTTTACAGGATCCTTGTCATATAGAATAACATCTATTTTTTCACCATTTAGTTCTTTTAATACATTTGCTATTCTTCTTCCTTTTTCTCCTATAATAGCCCCTAATGGGTCTACGTTATTGTATTCAGTGTATACTGCTATTTTACTTCTACTTCCTGCTTCTCTAGCTACTGAATATAATACTACTGTACCATCTGTTAATTCTGGTATTTCTATTTCTAATAATCTTTTTAGAAAACCATAATGACTTCTAGATAGCATAATGAATGGTCCTTTAGGTCCAATTTCTAGTTTAGATACATACACCTTTACAGAAGAACCCATTTGTAGTTTTTCTCCTGGTATTATTTGATCTTTTGGTAAAATACCACTGCATCTACCTAAATCAACGAAATAGTTATGTTGATCTTCACGAGATAATGTTCCTACCATTAGTTCGCCATCTTTATCTTTGAACTCTTCAGAAATGCTTTCTTTTTCAGCTTCTTTAATTCTTTGAACTACTATTTGTTTAGCAGTACCTGCTGCTACTCTTCCAAAATCTTTAAGAGGTAGTTCTTTATCAATTATGGTTTCTCCTAATTCGATATCGTCTACTTCTTTTTTAGCATCCTCTAATGATACTTCAGTTTCAGGATTAGTAACTTCTTCTACTACTGTTCTATATGAATATATTCTTATATCTCCAGTTTCATCATCAACTTTTGCTAATACATTAGGTATACCTTCATTCTTTTTATAAGCTGCTGCCATAGCTTGTTCCATAGCATCAATAACTATTTTTCTATCTACTTTTTTCTCTTCGATAATAGCATCTAATGCTTTCATAAATTCTTTCATTTGTTTTTGATTCATTTTTATCTTCCCTTCTCTTTAGTAGACACATCTAGCATATAAGAGTCTTCTATTAAGTTAGCTTCATCTAATAATGGATTAATGACATTTGTTACTTCTACGCATTTATCAACATCTATTATTTCATCTCTATCGATAACTACTCTTAGAAAAAGATTATTATCTTCTTTTTCTAATTTAACACTATCTATTCTTACTCCTAGTTTTTCTACTTCCTTTTCAATTAGTTTTTTTACTTGTTCTTCAATATTCATATTTCCCTCCTATATATATAAAAGAGTGGATTTTTATGCCACTCTTTTCTCAAGACACCTATATTATAACACAACTATGTTAATAAATACAAGTATTTTTTTATTATTTACTATCTATCTTCTTTTTTAATTTATTAATCCTACTGTAAAGTAGAGTACATATTTTATTTATTCTTTTAATTGAGATGATAAAACCTTAGTATTCTTATTCATAAGTATATATTGCATAACATACTATTTAATCTTTTTCTATTACTTTCTCTAAGAATATTTTATCTTTAAATGCTCCTCTTTTACTACTTTTAGTATTAGCTATATTTATTATTTCTTCTAATGAAGTATGTTCTAATTCTCCTAATGCCTTTATTACTTCAAGCATATCTGCTAGTTCTTCTACTCTATCACTGCCACTTGCTTCTAATACCTCTTGATATTCTTCATTTAATTTTTTTTCTAATTCTTGCTTGTATTCTTTATCTGATAATATTCTAGTAATAGGTTCTTCCCCCTTATCTTTTATTATATTAGGAATATTATCTCTAACTAATTTATTATATATTCTTTCCATATTTACCTCCTAGAACTATTATACCATAAAATATACACTATTTTGATTAATAATTCTCTAGTATTAACCACATATTTTATAGCGGTTATCAGTTATTTTTATCTAACCATTTTTGCAAATTATTATATGTTATTTCATAAATTTTTCCTTCTGTGTTACAAAAGCCAATATGTGTGAATACATTTATTGATTTTGTGTTTTTTGGATTTATTGTTACGTAAATTTTTTTACTCTTTTGTTTTTCACAATTATCTAATACTATCTTTATCATTTTTCTCAAATTATTATTTTTTCCCTGATAATCCTTATTAATTTGGACTTCGGATAAACACAAACCTCTTTTATCGTACATAAACGCTATAAAGCCTATAATCTTGTTTTCATCAAAAAATACAGTTATATAATAATCCTTTGTTGTAAAAATCATATTAACCCAGTTATTATATGCTGTTATTGTATCTATCTTTTTTAATTCTTCTTTATTAAGTTTAGATCTTATACCGTAATTTTCTATAATAAGTTTATATATTATTTTATATATTTTGGGTGGTATTTTATTTTTTGCATCACTATTATTAAATATTTTATACCTCATTATCGAACTCCTTAATTAATCCGACTATTATGTCAAAACATATTTATTTTATTCTTTATCTGTGTTGATTATAATTCTATTTTTTAATAATGTCAATAATTTTGGGTACATTAATAATAAAATATTTATAGAGAAATCAACAACCATACATTTTAATGAACTTTAAATTAATAGACCTTAGGCTATTAATTTCTTTTTGAAGACCTTAAGGCTTCAAAAACACTGAGAGACCTTAGACTCGAAGTGAATAAAATAAATATTTGCTTTTTCCACTAATGTGTAGTATAATTAGTAAGCAGTGGTTATTCTTTTAAATTTTTATTTAATTAATATTTAGTTTTATTTTTTAACGAAAAAAAGATTAAGAAAGGAGAATTTAATGAATACAAAAATAATCCCCTTAGGGGGACTTGGTGAAGTCGGAAAAAATATGTATGTAGTTATGTATAATTCCGAAATAATTATTGTTGACTCTGGAGTAATGTTTCCAGATGACGAACTTCTTGGAATAGATTATGTTATTCCAGATTATACATTTTTAAAAGAAAACGAAAGTAAAATAAAAGCATTATTTATTACACACGGACACGAGGACCATATTGGTGGAATACCTTTTCTACTACAAACAGTTAATATTCCTAAAATATATGCTCCCGCTAATGCTAAAGAACTTATTGAAAAGAAATTAGATGAAAGAAATATTGTTTATAAAGATTTAATTGTTTATGAAGAAAATACTATAGTTAAAACTAAATATTTTAAGGTGGAATTTTTTAGAACAACCCACTCAATACCAGATTCTCACGGGTTTGCTATTGATACACCTGATGGCACTATTGTTATGACTGGTGACTTTAAATTTGATATGACTCCTATTGGACCTATGTCTAATTTACATAAGATGGCAAGAATTGGTGAGAGGGGAGTTAGTGTTCTTATGAGTGATTCTACGAATGCTATGAACCCTGGTACTTCTCTTAGTGAGAGTATAGTTGATGAAAACTTAAAAGAAATATTTTCTACTTATACTAGTAATAGAATTATTCTTGCTACTTTTGCTTCAAATGTATATAGAATTAAACATATTATAGAAACTTGTAAAAAGAATAATAGAAAGATTGCTCTATTTGGTAGAAGTATGGAAAATACTGTTGATATTGCCCTTAAATGTGGATATTTTGAAGATAAAAGTATTATAATTACTGCAGAAGAAGCTAATCATTTAAAACCTGGTGAGGTATGTTTATTATGTACTGGTAGTCAGGGGGAACCACTTGCTGCTTTATCAAGAATTGCTGCAGGTACTCATAGACAGATTACACTTATGCCAAATGATATTGTTATCTTCTCTAGTTCACCAATTCCTGGTAATACGTCTTCAGTTTCTAGGACAATAAACAAACTTTATAAGAAGGGTGTTAAGGTATTTACTAATTCAATGACTGATATTCATTCTTCTGGTCACGCTAATCAGGAGGAACTTAAACTTATGATTAGATTATTTAAGCCTAAGTACTTTGTTCCTTATCACGGTGAATTTAGAATGTTAAAGAAGCATACTGACTTAGGTGTTAGTTGTGGTATTCCTAGAAGAAATACTTTTGTTCTTGAGAATGGTGATGTTGTTTCACTAAAGAAAGGTGAACTTTATAGAGATGGCAAAGTTCAAGCAGGAGAAGTTTATGTTGATGGCTCTCGAATTGGTGATGTTGGTAGTGCTGTTATAAAGGATAGAATTCTTATGAGTAATAATGGTATTTTAGTTATTATTGCTAATATTGATACACAACATAATATGTTAATTGGTAATCCCACTATTACTACTAGAGGATATATATTAGTAAATGAGAATGCAGATCTAATTCGTGATATTCAAACTACTGCTGCTGATATTATAAACAAAGAACTTAAAACTAAGAGTTTTAATTTTAATGATTTAAAATCAAATATGATCAATGGTCTTATTCCAATGCTTTCTGATAAGACTGGTAGAATTCCTATTATACTTCCTATTGTTATGGATATTAAATCAGATAATTTAAACAAGGATAATAAGAAAGTAGAAACTAAGAATAATTAATATAAAGCAAAAACTATTGTCAAATAATTGGCAATAGTTTTTTATAGTAGTTAGTTGTTATAAAATGATTTTTTTAAAATAATTGTCTTTTTACTTTGAGAGAATAACTCCTGCGGTATAGGTAAATCGTTGTTCTAATTTATATTTGGAGTTGTATTAATATATAGATTAAGGTTATAAGGATTATTCTATAGTATTTTAGTACAGAATAAAATTTACATTGGTAATGCAGGAGTTACCATCAGTGTAATAACTTTTTAATTTGAAACTAGAGCGTAATGTGTTGTTACTCTAGTAATAACCTCCTTGTTTCAGATTTTGCCCGTTCTTAAATCTAATTAATGTTTCTAATGTTAATTAATGAACTTTTTTAAAAGCTTCAAAAAGTTTATTAATTGGGTAGGCCTTAATATCGGGTTAAGTATACTACAGGGTTTTACACTTGTCAACAGTTTTTTGTTAATTTTGTCAATTTATGTCTAATTACTTGCAGTTATCCACAGGAGGTGTTGATAACTATATCTTTGTAATTATTTTATTACTGTAAAATAGTGTAAACTTTAAAACTATTTAGCCTCTTAGATAAATAAAAAAGAAAATATATAATTATATACCTTCTATTTATCTTACTATTAATATTTGACCTACTGATAAGAGATTTGAAGAGAGATTATTTAACTGTTTTAATCTATCTACTGTAGTATCATATTTCTTAGCTATACTGTATAGAGAGTCCCCTCTTTGAACAGTGTAAGTTGTCTCTAAGTTAGTAGATGTGGGTATAAGAAGAACTTGACCTATAGATAGTATGTTAGTAGTTAAATTATTTAAATTTTTTATAGCATCAATAGTAGTATTATACTTTTTAGCTATGCTATATAGAGAATCTCCTTTTTGTACTGTATAAGTAATAGTATTCTCCTCTTTTTCTTCATCACTTGCCTTATCTGATGGTAGCTTTAATACTTGACCAATACTTAATGTATTACTAGTTAGATTGTTTATTCTCTTTAGTTCATCCACAGTGGTGTTATATTTATTAGCTATTGAATATAAAGAGTCACCCTTCTTTACAGTATATGTTGCCTCTGGTAATAGAGAACTTGGTATTTTTAGTAGTTGACCTGTTGATAGAATATTTGATGTTAAGTTATTAAATTTCTTTATCTCATCCACAGTAGTGTTGTTAACTTGTGCTATTCCATATAAAGTATCACCTTTTTTTACAACATAAACATTTTCCTCTTCCTCATATATTTCTTTAGTAGGAATACGAAGTACTTGACCTATCTGAAGAGTATTGGATGTAAGATTATTTTCTTTTTTTAGTTCTGTGACTGTAGTTCCTAGTTTAGCCGCAATACTATATAGCGAGTCTCCTTTTTGAACAACATAGGTATTAGTTATTAATCCGTCTGGAGCTATGTAAGGAACCCCTATATAGTTTGCTACTGCAGATATTACAGCCTCTGCTAATTCTTCATAGTTCTCTTTTAGAAATTCAACATCCTTGGTATTATCAATAAAGCCATACTCAACTATTAGTGGTTCTAGATTACCAGTATTTCGATGAATGAAATAGTAGTCTTTTGAGGTATCACTCGGTAACCTTCTTTGATAGTACTTCCTAGTTGTTTGACCGGTAGCTCCAATATTTTCTAGTATTCTCTTAGCAAGAGTATCTCTGTTTCTTAGTGCATAGATGACTTCTGCACCTTCACCGCCACCTGAATTTACGTGGTTTGATATTAATATAACATCAGAAGAATTGCCAAACTTACTTAAAATGGTATTTACTCTGTCAGTTGGAGACAAAGTTGTATCAGAGTCCCTAGTTATAGCCACTGGTATACCTAACTCTTTAAATCTATCATACATATATTTTGATATCAATAAGTTATAATCCTTCTCTAAGAGATTATTACCTGTAGCTCCTGAATCCGTGCCTCCGTGTCCTGGATCAATCACTACCTTGCGAGTAGCTCTATCCTCATTATTATTCATAGTTATCACCTTCAAAGTAGTATATGTAATTGATATAAAAAGGGTTAATTCTATAATAAAAAAGATACTAATTTTATTTTCTTAGTATCTTTTAACTATTAATTTATAGCAGTATTATTTACATATAATTTATAACCATTAAAATCTATATTACTATTAGTAGTATCAGCATTATCTAATGATGTTATATAAGTATCTCCGGTTAATTTTATTTTTGATGTTTTATCTAACTTTAATGTAATACTTTTAGCGATATTATCATTGTTTATCATACCTTCATAATAAGAATTATCTGTCATATTTATAGTAAGAGTGGATATAGAATCTACGACTATATTTCCAGTTACTTTTTGATTTGTCATATTTAGAGTTACTACTCCTCCATTACTTCCATTATTACCCCAAGAATCCTTTTGTATTCTTAAGAAATTACCATCTTTATCTTGATTTATTATAGTATTATTCTCTAAATTTATTTCAGCAGTAGTATTGGTTACATATAGAGTGTCTCCATTATTGGTTGTTATCTTACTATTTTTTGATGTAAATGTAGCAGTCCCTTCAGCGGCATCACCACTCATTGATTGATAAATGAATATTAAATTATAAATATTATTTTATTTTTTAATTAATATTAAAAGAGATTAATGGTTAGTTAATCTCTTTATTATTGTTTTTTAATAATCTTAATGTATTTAATATACATAATACTGTTACACCAACATCTGCAAAGACTGCTTCAAACATAGTAGAAACTCCTAGTAGAGTTAATATTAATACTAATAACTTTACTCCTATTGCAAAGATTAAATTATCTTTAATTATCTTACTAGTACTTTTAGATATATTAATTGCTGTTACTATTTTATCTAGGTTATCATTCATTATTACAACATCAGAAGCTTCAATAGCAGAGTCTGTTCCTAAACTACCCATAGATATTCCTAAGTCAGATAACTTTAATACTGGTACATCATTAATTCCATCACCTACGAATGATACAATGGAATTTTCTTCTTTATTCTTAATCATCTTCTCTAAATAGTTATATTTATCTATTGGTAGCATCTCATAATTTATATTTTCTATATTTAATTCTTCTGCTATTTCTCTAGCTTTTTCTTCTGAATCTCCAGTAAATATATGTACTTTTATTCCCATATCTTTTAATTTATTTATAGTTTCTTTAGCACTATCTTTTATTTCATCTTTTATTTCGATACTAGCTACTTCTTCATTATTTATTACTATATATATATTACTATTATTTTCTTTAGTATTACAGAATTTACTATTACCTATCTTTATTTTATCTTCTTTATAAGTAAAA
>JABLTL010027426.1_pt1 | contig 20977 bp, 17 predicted proteins | sample 7160151 | NCBI WGS metagenome assembly JABLTL01 (sample SAMN14651223, study PRJNA627086) | human gut metagenome | isolation source: feces | host: Homo sapiens
ATAGTATATGTAAGACTATTCACAAATCCATTATCACAAATAGCTCAAGCAATGACATCACTTCAAACTACATTAGCAGCTTCAGAAAGAGTTTTTGAGTTTTTGGACGAAGAAGAAATGCCAGATGAATCCAGTTTAACAAAAAAACTTGATAAGAAAAAAGTAAAAGGAAAAATAGAATTCCAAAATGTAAAATTTGGCTATGATAAAGACAAAATAATAATAAAAGACTTTTCTGCCACCGCAAAACCGGGTCAAAAAATAGCCATTGTCGGTCCAACTGGAGCGGGAAAAACAACAATGGTAAACCTACTTATGAAATTCTACGACATACAAGATGGTGATATAAAAATAGATGGCATATCAATCAAAGAATTATCAAGAGATAACATTCATAAACTATTTACTATGGTTTTACAGGATACTTGGCTATTCCAAGGAACAATAAAAGAAAATATTATTTATAATAGAAAAAATATTTCTGACAAAAAAGTAAAAGAAGTATGTGAAGTAGTAGGCGTAGATCACTTTATTAAAACACTACCAAATGGTTATGATTCAGTACTATCGGACAATGATAGCATATCCGCAGGACAAAGACAATTATTAACAATAGCAAGAGGTATGATTGAAGATTCCCCATTCCTAATACTAGATGAAGCAACGTCAAACGTTGACACTAGAACTGAAGAATTAGTACAAAAAGCTATGGATAAACTTATGGAAAATAAAACTTCATTCATAATCGCTCATAGACTATCAACAATTAAAAATGCTGATCTAATACTAGTTATGAAAGATGGAAATATAATAGAGACAGGAAATCATAATAAATTAATGAAAGAAAACGGCTTCTATGCAAGTCTATACAATTCCCAATTCGAAAAAGTAAAATAGTAGAAAGTACAAAATTTCTACTTTTTTTCTTCAAAAAATTGTATTAATAAGATACCTATGATATAATTTAATTAAGAATGTTTCATCCTTTTAAACATATATAAAAGTAGGTGGTAAAGTGACATATATATGGTTAGCAATAGTAATAACTCTTGGTCTATTAGAAATATCTACTGTAAACTTAGTTAGTATTTGGTTTGTCATAAGTGGAATAGCAGCAATGTTAATATCACTATTTACTGATAACACAACTCTAGAAGTAAGTGTATTTGTAATTCTAGGCATTGCACTTTTACCAATCAGCAAAAAAATCTACAAGAATATAAGTAAAACCAAAACTAGAACCAACTTAGATCGCATAATAGGAATGAAAGGAATTGTTACAGAAAACATAACCAAAGACACTACTGGAGTAGTTAAAGTAGATGGCAAAGTATGGTCAAGTTATGCTGATGCTAATCTCGAAAAAGGAAGTGCAGTCGAAGTACTTCAAATAAATGGAGTAAAAATAAAAGTTAAAAAATGGGAGGAAAAATAAATGAAACTTTTAATAATTATATTAATTTTAGTGGTAGTATTTATCTTACCTTGTATAAAAGTAGTACCACAAGCAAAATCATATGTTATAGAGAGACTCGGCAGTTACTTAACAACCTGGTCAAATGGTTTACACTTTAAATTACCATTTGTAGACAGAATATCAAATAAAGTGAACCTAAAAGAAATAGTAAAAGATTTTGCACCACAACCAGTTATAACAAAAGATAACGTTACAATGCAAATAGATACTGTAGTATATTTCCAAATAACAGATTCAAAACTATATACCTATGGAGTAGAAGATCCAATAAATGCAATAGAAAATCTAACCGCTACTACGCTTAGAAATATAATAGGAGAATTAGAACTAGATCAAACATTAACATCTAGAGATATAATAAATGCTAAAATGAGAAGCATCTTAGATGAGGCAACTGACCCTTGGGGAATAAAAGTAAATAGAGTAGAGGTAAAAAACATAATTCCACCACGTGATATTCAAGAAGCAATGGAAAAACAAATGCGTGCTGAAAGAGAAAGAAGAGAAAAAATATTGCAAGCCGAAGGCGAGAAGAAATCAAGCATTCTAATTGCAGAAGGTGAAAAAGAATCCGCTATTCTAAAAGCTGAGGCTCATAAGGAGGCACAAATAAAAATGGCCGAAGGTGAAGCAGAGGCTCTACTAAAAATGAAACAAGCAGAAGCCGATGGAATTAGACTATTAAAAGAAGCTAAAGCAGATACTGCAGTCTTAACATTAAAAAGTTATGAAGCACTATCAAAAGTAGCAGATGGTCAATCAACTAAAATAATAATACCATCAAATCTACAAAATGTAGCAAGTATTGGAGCAGTTATAAACGAAATGATTGATAAGAAAAAATAAAAAGAACCTACAAAATTAAAGTTTAATCTTTAATTTTTTCTTTTCTATCTTGATAAATATACAATAATAATATATAATTAATAAGGAAACTAGGTGATATTATATGAAAAAAATACTACTATGTATTATGGATGGCGTAGGCCTATCCAAAGACAAAAAAAACAATGCAGTATTTAGTGCGAATACCCCTAATATAGATAGATTATGGAATAGTTATCCTTGTTCTGCCCTAGAAGCCTCAGGTCAATCAGTAGGATTACCAAAAGGACAAATGGGAAATAGTGAAGTAGGTCATACTAATATTGGTGCAGGAAGAATAGTGTACCAATCATTAGAGTTAATAAATAGTAAAATAAAAGATAAATCATTTTACAATAATGAAGAACTTTTATCTGTTACAAACTATGTCAAAGAAAAAAAATCAAAATTACATTTAATAGGATTATTATCTGATGGAGGAGTTCATTCTCACATAAACCATTTATTTAGTCTATTAGAACTAGCCAAAAAAGAAAAAGTAAAAGATGTTTATCTTCATTTATTTACTGACGGAAGAGATGTAGGCCCAACAACTGGAATAAAATATATTGAAGCTCTAGAAAAGAAAATGAAAAGCTTAGGTATAGGAAAAATAGCCTCAATAAGCGGAAGATATTATGGGATGGATAGAGACAATAGATTTGACAGGGTTAAAAAGAGTTATTTAGTAATAACAGAAAAGTCCGATAAAAAAGAAGTGAAAAAAGTATGGAGAGATAGTCAAAAACAAGGAATCACAGATGAATTTATTATTCCTACTGCAACTTGTGATGGTGGCTTAGTAGAAGCAGGTGATGGAATTATTTTCTTTAATTTTAGACCAGATCGTCTAAGAGAGTTAGCAAGCATATTTACTAACGAAAATTACGAATGCTTTGAAAGAAAATACATAAAAGATTTAAAAGTGGTTACAATGATGCCTGTCACTGATACCGTACTTTGTCCTTATGCTTTTAAATTGCAAAAATTAGAAAATACTCTAGGAAAGTATATTGAAGAATTAGGACTTTCTCAGCTTCGTATTGCTGAAACCGAGAAATATGCACACGTAACATATTTCTTTGATGGCGGTGAAGATAAAGTATTTAAAAATGAAAAAAGAATACTTGTTCCAAGCCCTAAAGTAGCTACTTACGACACAGAACCAGAAATGAGTGCATATATGATAACTGTATCATTAGTAAAAGAAATCTTATCACACCATCAAGATTTAGTTGTCTTAAATTTTGCTAATGGCGATATGGTAGGACATACTGGAGACTTTAATGCTGCCGTCAAAGCAATGGAAACAGTAGATGTCTGTATTGGCAAAATACTAGATAACATTCCTCTAGATGAATACACCATAATAATAACTGCCGATCACGGTAACTGTGAAGTAATGAAAAACAAAGACGGAAGTATCAACACTAGTCATACAACCAATAGAGTACCATTCATAATAACTGACAAAAGACTAAAACTACTAGATGGAAAACTAGGTGATATAGCTCCAACTATACTATATCTAATGGGCTTAGAAATACCAAAAGAAATGACTGGAAACATACTAATAAAAAATAGGAGGAAATTAAATAATGCTAGAACTACTAAATAACAGACCATTCGATAATGAAAGAAACATTCTAAACGCTGACTTGTTCGTTAACAATCTAAAACACACATTAAGAGGATTTAAATTCAATACCAAGATAAACTATGAAGTATATAGAAATATAACTATTTATACTATTACCTGGAATGATGATAAAACATATGAAGACATATTAGAATTAAAAAAAGAGATAGCAGTCTCACTAGGAATAAACACTATAGACTTACATATAGAAAAAATAACAGATCAGCAGGTTAGAATAAAAGTATTAAATATGAAGCAGAGTACTCTAACCTTAAGAGAACTACTAGAAGAAGCCAAAGATAATAAAAATATTCCTATAGGCTTAGATGATGAAGATAATGTTATATATTTTGATATAGACAAAGACAAAAATATTTTAACCGCTGGAGTAACAGGAATAGGTAAAACAAATCTATTTAATGATATAATATTAAATATACTACTAAAAGAAGATAACACTAAAATAATTCTATTAGATTCCCTTGGTGTAAACTATAATGACTACGATAAATTATGTAAAGTAGTAAATGATAATGATAGTGTAATTAAAGAAATTCATAACATTCGAAGAGAATTTGAAGAAAGAATAAAATCAGGAAATAAGAATGATAAAATAGTAATATTCATAGATGAAATATATGACATTATAAAACAAGAACCAAGTGTAAAAGATGATATAAATTACCTATTAGAATTAGGACATACTGCCAATATACATTTAATAATTTCAACTGACTCAGTTCTAGATGAAGATATAAACTATATCTTTGATAAAGACGAAGATGTTTTAAAACTAAGTTTTTATCTTACTTCAAAGCAAGAATACAATAAATTCTTAGATAAAGCCGTAAAAGAAAAAGTAGGTAGAGATGGTATTTATTTAAGCACTAAAGACAAACTAGTTAGAGTAAGTATTCCCTTAGTCGAAGATATTGAAATAAAAAGAGTAGTAGATGCATTAACAAACAAAAAAGACAAATAAAATATATAGTAAAAGTATAAGAAGGGAAATAATCCTATGAGAAGTAAAAGTAAAGAAAAGAATACCAAGAAAAATACTAAAAAAAGAGATAATATATTTACAATAATACTTGCAATTTGTGATACCATAGCCTTTGTTGTTCTCTTTTTATTATATGGCCCCTATAACGATTTTAGAGATTGGTTAGTGACTACCGCAATGAGTACGATGAACCATCAATATTTCGCTACAACTTTCTATAATGATAAAACAATAGAAAAAGTCTTAGCAAGACATAGTATTGTTGAGCCAGATGGTAATACTAATACTGAATTAATTATGGGCGATAAGAAAAAATATATTGATGAATATGATAAAGAAATCCTAGATAGGAGAAAAAATGATACCTATAAATTAATAGAAATAAATGAAAAAGGGTTTTCAGGCTATTTAGTTGCAATATACGATCCATCAAAAATTAAAGTGACATATAGTAAAAATCTGGGGACTTCAGGAGAATATCTAGTAGATATGGCAAAAAGAGAAAAAGCTGTTGTTGCAATAAATGGTGGTGGTTTTCTTGATCAAAATGGTCTAGGAACAGGTGGACAAGCCATAGGAGCAATCATTTCAAATGGAAAAATAATAAGTAACTATGGTCGAAGTCAATACGGTGGTGGAATAATAGGCTTCACCAAAGACAATAAATTATACTTAGGAAAAATAAGCGCCGAAGAAGCTATAAATATTGGTATAAGAGATGCCGTAGAATTTGGCCCATTCTTAATAGTAAATGGCAAAAGTGCTTTTATTAATGGTAACGGAGGATATGGAACCCATCCAAGAAGTGCTATCGCACAAAGACAAGATGGTATAGTTCTATTCTTAGTAATAGATGGAAGAAGTCTAAAAAGTAAAGGTGCTGATATGAATGATTTAGTAGATATCTTACTTAGATATCATGCTTATAATGCATCAAACTTAGATGGTGGTAATTCAAGTGTCCTAGTAATAGATAACAAAATAATAAACCATCCAATTAACTGGGATAACTTAGAACAAACAAGACCAATATCAAGTGGATTTGTGGTAATTGAGTAAAGCTTTAATGACATTTATATATAAATTTTTAATGATTTTGCCTTTAAAAATAATATATTCAAAAACTTGACATAACATAGTAATATGTTATAATAGATTTATATATAAATTGATTTTGATAAACATCTTAGTTAATTGATAGATAGGAGTAATATTGTGAAAAAAGTTATAACGTATGGAACATTCGATTTGATGCATTATGGTCATGTTAGATTACTAGAAAGAGCAAAAAAATTAGGAGATTATTTAATTGTTGGAGTAACTTCAAATGACTTTGATAAAAGACGTGGTAAAATTAATGTACAGCAATCTTTGATAGAGAGAATCGCTAATATTAAATCAACTGGATTAGCAGACGAAATAATTGTGGAAGAATATGAAGGACAAAAAATAGATGATATTATAAATTATGGAATTGATATTTTTGCTATAGGCTCCGATTGGCTTGGTAAATTTGACTATTTAAAAGAATATTGTGACGTTATATATTTGGAGAGAACAGAAGGAATTTCAAGTACTAAGATAAGAAATGAAGAGTCATCAGTTAAGTTGGGAATAGTTGGCGAAGATGAAATAATTAAAAAATATATTAATGAGGGACAATATGTTAATGGTTTAAAAATAACCGCCATATATAGTGAAAACGATGTTTTGGTTAATGAACTTAAAAAAAGTGATATAAAACATTATGATAACTACAATTTAATGCTTGATAATATTGATGCTGTATTTATTGTATCTGATGTTGAAAAACGTTATAGTTTTGCTATAGAGGCTATAAAAAATAAAAAACACGTTTTATGTGAAGCGCCCATTAGTATAAAAAAAGAAAAGAGTTCAGAATTATTTAATTGTGCAAAAAAATATAATACTATTTTTATCGAGAATATTAAAACAGCATATTCAACAGCATTTATGAGGTTACTATTATTAGTCAAGAGTGGAACCATAGGAAGTGTTGTGAGTATCGATGCAACATGCACAAGTTTGAGTGAGTATAATAATATACCCAAAGAAGAATTCCTAAAAAAATCAAACAGTATTTGTGATTGGGGGCCAATATGTATGCTTCCTGTATTTTCAATACTTGGCTCAAATTATAAAAAAAAGCATTTTTCAACCTATTATTTAGATAAAAAATCTAATTTTGATTTATTTACTAAAATAGAATTGGTTTATGATAATGCAGTAGCATCATTAAAAGTTGGAAAAGGAGTTAAATCTGAAGGTGAATTAATAATTAGCGGAACAAAAGGATATATTTATGTACCAGCTCCATGGTGAAAAACAGATTATTTCGAAGTAAGATTTGAAAATCCATTAGAGAATAAGCGATATTTTTACAAATTGGATGGCGAAGGTTTAAGATATGAATATATTGACTTTTTAAAGCAAATAAATGGTAACAAAAATCACTCAAATGTAGATAATAGCATTTCAATAGCAATTTCAGCATTGGTTGAAGAATATTATAATAAAAATGATTTAGATGAGATAGTAATTAAAAAATAGCTTAAATTAACAGATATAAGGAGGAAAGTTATGTATTATTTAAATAAAAATATTGAAAATTTAGACAGAATTTTTGATCAACACAAAAGAAAGGGATATTTAAGATTAGATTTAAATGAAAATCCTACTGGATTGCCACAAGAATTTATTAATAAAGTGTTAAAGGATGTAGATGCTGAATTTATTTCACAATATCCAGAAACATTGGAATTTACTGAAACATTGGCTAATTATTTAAAAACTGATATTCAACATATAAGTTTGGTTAATGGTTCATCTGAAGGAATAAGAAATATAATTGAAGCATATACTTCAGAAGGTGGAAAAATACTTGGGGTTACCCCTTCATATGCTATGTTTGAGGTTTATTCAAAAATGTACGGTAGAAATTTTATTCCAATAACATATAACAACGATTTAACAATAAGTATTAAAAAAATTTTGGATAAAATGACCAAAGATATTCAATTATTAATAATTGTTAATCCAAATAATCCAGTAGGGAATGCATTCAGTAATGATGAAATGGAAATGATTATAGAAAAAGCAAAAGAAAATGAAATAACTATATTAATAGATGAAGCATATTATTATTTTTATGATAATACATTCATTAAATATGCTTTAGAAAATGAACATATATTTTTAACACGTACATTCTCTAAATTATTTTCTTTAGCTGGATGTAGACTCGGATATGTTGTTGGTTGGCCAGAAGGAATTAAAATGATTCAAAAACTATGTACTCCACATAATGTAAATGCATTTGGCATGAAATTTGCAAAAGCAATAATAGAGGAGCCTAATTTGATTCAAACGCTTATTGATAAACATAAAGAAGGTAGAAATTATCTTATTGATTTTTTGAAAGAAAACAATTATGAATTTAGCGCATTAAATGGTAATTTTATGTTTATAAAATCTAAATCCGATCCAGAAGTATTAGTTAAAAAAATGAAAAAAGAAAAGCATATTTTAATAAAAGTATATAGTGGAATAGGTGAATTCGGTAAATGTTTAAGAGTAACTACCGGTGAAAAAAATTCGATGATTAGATTTATTGATGCACTAAAGGAATTGGATAAATAAAAAAATATTCTTCAAAGTGCAGACAAGCCTCTAGGTTTTCTAGAGGTTTTGTTTTGTTAAACTTTTTAAAACAAAAACTTGTCAATTTTATTGATATGGCGATATTATCTTGTCTATTACTGTTATATTTTTTCTTTAATTGTATCAAATTTTATAATAAAAGTGAGAAGTTGAAGTTTCATTTGATTAAAATGGAGATTTTTTTTCACAAACTAATTATATAATAATTCTTTAAAAGAAAAGAGTATTAAATTTTATCAACACCATGAATAATATTAAAACAAGATGTAATTATTTTCTATTACCTTGAAAACACTATAAAAATATAGTATAATGAAACTAGGATAGAGGTAAGCAAAAGATGAAAAGAAGAAATATTAATATAGATTTAATAAAGTGTATAGCAGTATTTTCGGTAATATCTGTACATTATTTTGCTAACGCTGGATTATATAGAAATATTATTATCGGTACAAATTATTATATAGGAATTATTTTTAGGACATTATTTATGATATGCGTACCACTATTTATAATAACAACAGGTTATTTAATGAAAAATAAAATCTTAAGTAAAAAATACTATTTAGGAGCAGTCAGAGTAATAATTACCTATGGATTAACTACATTACTATGTTTACTATATAATGCTATTTATAATAATACATCTTTTACTATAAGGCATATTATAAAGAGTATATTAGCTTTTGATATAGGATATTCATGGTACATAAAAATGTATTTAGGCTTATTTTTGCTAATACCTTTTATTAATTTAATTTACAATAACTTAAAGAATAAAAAACAAAAACAAATATTGATATTAACTATGCTTATTTTAACATCTTTCCAGGGCATATTTAACATTAAATATATACTAATCCCTGATTGGTGGATTAGTATATATCCATTAACTTATTACTTTATTGGCTGTTATCTAAAAGAATACAAAGTTAATATAAATAAACATTTAAATATATTACTATTTATTATAGTATTAATTGTATCAAGTTTAATAAATATATATTTTTCTAAAGGAAATTATTTTAAATTTGGAGTATATAATGATTGGGGTAGCATATTTAATGTATTAACATCAGTGCTTTTATTTATTTTTATCATCAATCTAAATCTTAATAGAACATCAAATAAGATTAGAAGAATAGTAGTTAAAATATCTGAATTATCATTAGGAATGTATTTATCGTCTTCAATAGTAGATGACTTTCTATATTTCCATTATTTTAAAGATATAAATTTTTTCTCAATTAAAGGTTATTTTGAAATAGTACCATTAGTTTTAATATTATCAATAAGTTTATCGATAATATTAAATATAATTTATAAATTAATTGATAAACTTATTGTAAAGAAAGTAACAAAAGCCTTTATAAAATAAGAAAAATATGATAAAATAATATTAAGTCAGCTAGTATTAGTCAAAAGAGGTGAAAACATGAAATTAAAAATTAAAAATATAATATCATTCTTTTTAAATAAATTATTTGCCATTTTTCCAATAGTACCAAATAAAATAGTTTTTGAATCTGGAAGAGATTTAATTGATGGCAATGCAAAAGCAATTTATAATTATATAAAAAAAAATGATATTAACAATTATCGAACAATATGGTTAGTTACTAAGTCAACTGATGTATCAGACATTGATACAAACGATTATGCTTACTACAAGACTTTAAAAGGATTATACCATTTATCAACAGCAAAATATTTGTTAAAAAATCAAAGTATAGGTGAAATAATTACAAAAAAGAAGGGACAAATATACATTCAGTTATTTCACGGTAATGGTGTCATGAAAAAACAGGGATATGATGTCAATGAAGCAATAGAAAGACCAGTCGTTTCACATGCTAAAGAGTGGGATTATTATATAGCAAATGATGAAAATGACGAAAAGACTATAAGAAGTGCAACTGGTTATAATGGAAAAATTGAAATATTAGGAATGGCAGCAGTTGATACTGTAATTAATAACTGTAAGGATGAACAAAAAAAGCAGAATGTTTTAAAACACCTTAATATAAATAATTCAAAAAAAAATATACTATATGCTCCAACATTTAGAGACTATGACTTGGATAAAAATATAATAAACATACCAATAAAGGAATTATCAAAATTAAAAGATTATAATATTATTATTAGATTGCATCCATTAGTTAGAACAAAGGTTGATAAAAGTTTGTTTAATTTAGATAATTTTATAAATGGTTGTAATTATCCAGATGTAAGTGACATTTTAGCGATTACTGATATTCTAATTACAGATTATTCATCAGTGTTTTATGAATATATGCCTAAAAATTCACCAATTATCTTCTATCCATATGATTATGATAAATATGTTGCTTTAAGAGGTGGATTTTATGTAGACTATAAAAAAGAATTGCCTGGTCCAATTTGTTATACAGAAAAAGAATTGCTAAATGTAATAAAAAAAATAGATGAAATTTATCCACAATATATAGAAAAAAGAAGAAAATTTAATAAAAAATATAATAATTTATCTGATGGAAAAGCATCAGAAAGATTGGTTAATAATTTAATAAATAATAAATTTAAATAAGGAGGATTTTAGCAGTTATGATACCAAAAAAGATTCATTATGTTTGGGTAGGAGGGAAAAAGAAACCCAAAGATATAAAAAGATGTATAAAATCATGGAAAAAGAATTTGAAAGAATATGAAATTAAGGAATGGAATGAAAATAATTTTGATATTAATTCACATCCTTTTACAAAAAGTGCATATGAAAATAAAAAATGGGCATATGTTAGTGATTACATAAGAATGTATGCATTGTATAATGAAGGTGGAATTTATCTTGATACTGATAATTTGGTTCTAGACAACTTAGAAAAATTTTTAAATGATAGGGCTTTCGTTGGGTTTGAAAATAAAAACTATCCCTATACAGCAGCTTTTGGATGCGAAAAAGGACATCCATTGGTAAAAAAAGTTTTAGAATATTATGAAGGAAGAGAATTTGAATTTGATTCAAAAGACCAAATGAAGGCGGTCAATACCAAGATAGTATCCGATATATTGGTAAATGAATTTGGTTGTAAGGTAAATAACAAAGAACAAATTATTAAAGATGGAATACATGTTTATCCAGACTATATTTTATGTAATCCATCAAAAGAATCATCAGTTATTCATATATTTACTGGAACATGGATGGAAGGTGCGAAACCTCTTGCAAGAAAAATAAATAAATTTATCAAACTAAGACTAAGCACAAAAAAAAGAGCAGGACTTTATAAAAAATATATTAACAAGATTTAGGATGTGAAATAATGACAAGAACAGAAAACTCAACAAAAAACATGTATACTGGACTTATTTATCAAGTTCTTGTTCTTTTATTTAGATTTATAACAAGAACGGTTTTTATCTATTGCCTTGGCGAGAAATATTTAGGAATAAATGGCTTGTTTTCCAATATATTAAATTTGCTATCACTTGCTGATTTAGGAATTGGTTCCGCCCTTGTTTTTGCTCTTTATAAACCAATAGCAGAAAAAAATGAAGAAAGACAAAAAATAATTGTTGACTATTTACATAAAATATATATTTATATTGGATTAGCAATTATTGCTATAGGAATTATGCTTTTACCAGCATTAAAATTTATTATCAAAGACAACGTTGACTTTGTAAATTTGAACATAGTATTTCTTATATATATATTTCAAACGGCATCAACATATTTATTTTTTCCATCAAAAACAGAATTTTTATGTGCAAATCAACAACGCTATATATATAACAATATAGCAAATCTTATTGTTATATTAAGCAATATATTTCAAATAATAGTTTTAATTATATTTAAGAATTTTATAGTTTATTTAATAACTATAATTGTATTTAATATCTTACAATCATATCTAATATCAAAAAAGACTGACAAAATGTATCCTTTTATTAAAGCAAAGTCAGAAAAAAAATTAACAAAATCAGAAAAAAAAGAGATATTTAAAGATTGCGGTTCGCTCATGATTTATAGAATAAATTATGTTGTTCTAACTGCTACAGATAACATTATAGTTTCAAAATATCTTGGACTTGCAACTGTTGGAATTTATTCAAATTACACATTGATTACTAATTCTATAGTAAATGTTCTATCGACATTTTTTGATTCAATAACAGCTTCAATTGGAAATTTACATGCCAAAACAGAAAAAGAGAAAGATTATTTTATATTTAAAATTACAAATTTAATTACGGTTACGATGTTTGGAATATTTTCTATTGGAATATATGTTTTAGCAAATCAATTCATTACGATATGGTTAGGAAAAGAGTATGCTTTATCAGATGCGTTTGCCTTAATCTTAGCAGTAAATTTGTATGTGGAAGGTTTAAGAAAATTTTTATCTACATATAGAACAACACATGGATTATTTAGGCAAGCAAAAATTATACCTCTTTTTGGTATGATTGCAAATATAGTAATTTCAATAATTCTAGTAAAGAAAATAGGTATTTTTGGAGTCCTATTAGGAACATTAATATCAAACTTAATGACTTTTATGTGGTATGATCCATATGCAATATACAAATTTAGCTTTAAAAAGAAAGTTACAGAGTACTATTGTAAAAATTTATTATATTTTATATTCTTCTGTATAATTGGCTTTCTATGTAAAAAAATATATATTATTATTAACATTAACGGAATAATAGGATTCATTATTGGAGGAATAATTTGCGTTGTTTTACCACTATTGTTAATAGCAATTATAATGGGAAAAACTGAATATGGTAAATACATAAAAAATGTTAGAGATGAAATAATAAAGAAAATAAAACGTAGAAAGAAGGTAGAATAAAATGAAAAAAATATCAATATTAATGCCTACATACAATGATTCAAAGTATATTAAACGTTCACTTGATTCAATAATGGAACAAAAATATGAAAATTACGAAGTACTAATTTGTAATGACGGCTCAACAGATGATACAGAAAAAGTAATTAAAGAATATATAAAAAAGCACAGCAAAAAAGATAAAATTAAATACTATTATGAAGATAATGCAGATCAACTCAATGCTATCATTAAATTAATACCGCATATAACAGGAGATTATATATATATATTACATTCTGATGATCTATTATATGATGAAAATACGCTAGAAAAAATGGTTACTTATATGGAAAATAATAATAATATTTCTTCAATTATTTCAGATATTGTAACAATAGATAAAGACGACAATGTAGTAGGAATTAATAGAGTTACAAATCATAGTACTAAAAACATGGATGATATTATAGCTTTACAATTGCTTTGGCTTGGAAGAAATCTTTTTGTGGATATGGCATTTCATAGAAAAGAAGTTTTTGTTAAAAATATATATCACAATTATTTAGTATGGAATGGACCTTTTTGGTTAAATTTAGATCAGATGAATATAGTAAACATAAAAAAAGTTGATTTTCCATTTTTCAAATATAGGATTGGAGATAATAATTATTTAAATAATAACATATCAAAATTCAATGTCATTAACGGAGAAATTAGGGTTGTTACAAGATTATTAAATAATTATTACATTCCATTGTACAAACTACAATATTTAATATACAGATTCTTAAACAAATTAAGTTTATCGAGCAAGTACAAGCCATTTTACATAAAAAAAGAGACAAAAAATAAATATAATATAATAAAATTCGTTTTAAATAAACGATTTAGTGATGAAGAAATAAAAAACAATATCTATTTAGACTCACTATTAACGTATTACAAAAATTATAAAAAGAGAAGCATAAGTTTTTCACCAAAAGAAGATATCATATATTATGGGAAAGATATGAGAGTATTTAACAAAAAGGTCGTTAATAATACTATTGAAAAACAGTATAAAGAATTATTTAATGAGATGAAAAAAGGCTTTGATGAAATAGTTGTAAATAAATCTGATTATGAAAACATGATAGATATTACAAAGTTTCTCTGCATATATCCATATGCAAAGGTGAGTGTTAGAAAGGAAGTTCAAGATGGAAAAAAATAAAATTCAAAAATTAATATATATATTTTTAATATTACAACCAATAATTGATTTAATTACAGCTCTTATGACCAGACTACTAAATAGCACTATAACAGTTGGAGTGATAACCAGAGGATTATTCTTGTTGCTTCTAGTTGTATACAATGTTTTTTTCGTGAAGAACAAGCACTCAAAAAAAGTAATTGCATATTTTATAAGTATATTCTTGTTTATGGTAATGTATTTTATATTGAAGCCAGATATGTTTGAGTTAAATTATTTAAAAACTGAGATTATTTATATGTTTAAGTATTTTTACTTTCCTATTGTTGGCGTTTGTTTAATAAATTGTTATGACCATCTAGGCTTTAGCAAAGAAAAATTATTTAAAATTTTTATATACAACATTTTAATGATGTCAATTTTAATTATAATTCCTTACATAACAAATACAAGTTTCTCTTCTTATCATGAAATTAGTCAAGGTACTGTAGGATGGTTTTATTCTGCTAATGAAATTGGTGCAATAATGGTAGCCTTATTTCCATTTTTATATTACTTATTATTTGAAAGAGAAGGACTATTTAAGATATCGTTAATATTTTTAATAGCAATTTTAACAATGACATTACTTGGAACAAAAACTTCCTTTCTTGGAATGCTTATCACTGAAATTATTTATGCTTTATATTTTCTATTTAACTATAAAAAAAATAGAGCATATGGATTAAAAATATCACTTATAATTATAATTGTATCATTTGGATTAATACCAAATATATCTGCGGTAAAGAATCTACAAAATTCAATTGCAAGATCAAATGCATTAGTAGAACAAAAAAACCAAGAAAAAGATAATGTTGATAATGAAAACATCAAAAAAGAATATAATGAAAATGTCAAATTAGAAAAAATTTTAAAAGTCGCATTAAGTGGAAGAGATGATTTCTTTTTTAGAACAAAAGCAATATATGATAAGGCTAAAATTGATGATAAGTTTTTTGGCGTTGGATTTGTAAATAGAAGTGAAATAAATAATAAAAGAATACAAAAACTAATTGAAATAGATCCGTTAGATGTTTTCTTTCATTATGGAATTATTGGATTTATAATTTATTTCAGTCCACTTGTTTATATTACGTATAGAACTATAAAATCAATATTTAAAAATAAATTCAGATTATCTTTCTTTAAATTAACAAACATATATGTAATAGGAATAATAACAATGATTTCTATGATAGCAGGTCATGTATATAGTGCTCCAGCAGTATCTATATATGTGTCATTTGCAATGGCAATGCTAGATAGTGCTTTGACAAAAGGTGAATTAGAAATAACAGAAGAGAGAGAAAGAAAAAAAATAACAATATTTGCTTTACATCTAGGATTTGGTGGTGTTGAAAAATACTTATCATCATTATGTAAAATGCTTGAAGAAAATTATGATATAGAAATTATATCAACATATAAAGTTTTAGATAAACCAGCATTTCCATTTTCAGAAAAAGTTAAAATTACTTATTTAATTGATGATAAGCCAAACAAAGAAGAGTTTAAACAAGCAATAAAAAATAAAAATATAATTAGTATATTTAAAGAAGGATTTAAATCAGCTAAAATATTGTGTCTTAAGAGAAGTAGAAATATTAAGGCAATTAGAAATACTTATAGTGATTATATAATAACTACTAGAACTTTTCATAGTAGATTAGTAGGATACTATGCTTATAATAATATAATAAAAATTGCAACTGAACATAACTTTCATAATAATAATAACAAGTATATAACTAAAGTAATAGATTCTATAAGAGATTTTGATTACTTTGTTGTAGTATCTGATAATTTAAGAAAGTTTTATGAGAATAAAATAGGTAAAACCAAATGTATATATATTCCTAATGTAATAGATAGTCTTCCAGATAAGAGAAGTAAACTAACAAATAAAAATATTATTACAATAGGTAGATTAAGTCCTGAAAAAGGTCAAAAAGATTTAATAGATGTATTTAAAATAGTTAATAAAGAATTACCAAAAACTAAACTATTTATTGTGGGAGACGGACCATTAAAAAAAGAATTAGAAAATTATACTAAAGAATTAAAACTAACTAATAAGATTATTTTTACTGGTTTTCTAGGAAATAAGGAAAAAGAAAAATATATTTTAGATTCTTCAATATTTATTTTACCATCTTATACCGAATCGTTTGGACTTGTATTAATTGAAGCTATGAGTTATGGATTACCTTGTATTGCTTTTGATTCATCTGATGGAGCAAAAGAATTATTAAAAAATAATGTAGGGATTTTAGTAAAAGATAGAAATAAAGAAAAAATGACTGAAGAAATAATAAAAGAATTAAAAAATAAAAATGGTAGTGAACATAGCGAAAAAGGTTATAAATACTGTCAAAAATATTTATTAGATAATGTAAAAAAAGAGTGGATTAATATATTAAAATAAAATATAACTGTGAGGTATATAATGAAAAGAAAAAGAAAAATAAAAAAGAGTAGGGTAATAATAGTTATTATGATAATAATTATTATATTAGGTGGACTTAGTTATATAGCATTTAATTATATAAAAAACAATAACATCGAATTAAAAAAAGAAAAAACTATTAAAGAAATAAATAGCCATTATAATGAGTTTGTTAAAACAAATAAAGAATCAAAATTATATAATAGTAATAATGAAGTAGTTGGAACTATAGGTAATAATGTAGAATTAAGTTTAACTAAAGAGAAAATATCTAAAGATACTAAATATTTTAAGATTACGACTTTTGATGATGATTACTATATAAGTTATAAAGATGTAGATAAAATAGATAAGTTATCTGAAACAGATAATAGATACAAAAATTATATAGTCTTTAACGAAAATATAGTAACTAATGATAGTACATCATTTTATGATGAAAATGATAATTTACTATATACATTCAATAAATCATATGATTTACCAATAATAATAAAAGATGATAATAAGTATGGTATAGAATTTAATAATAGATTATTATATGTAAAAAAAGATGATGTAAAAGAAATTAAGAAAAGTAATAATACAGATAAAAAGAATTCTACAGGGATACCAGTATTAAACTATCATTTTGCTTATGAAGAAGATAATCCATGCTACGAAGAAATTTGTCACTCTCCTAAGCAAATAAAAGAGCAATTTTCTTACATAAAAGATAATAATTTCTTTACACCTAAAATGAATGAACTAGAAATGTATATAGATAAAAAAATCCAACTACCACAAAAAAGTGTAGTTATCACGTTCGATGACGGTACTAGAGCTGATGTAGCTAAAAAATATGTTGATGAATATAAAATAAATGCCACATTGTTTTTAATTACTAGCTGGTTTAATAAGGAACAATTTGAATCTGAATATTTTGAAGTACATTCGCATGGTGATAATATTCATAATGGCGGACTTTGCAGTGGTGGGCAAGGCGGAGAAATAAAATGTATGGAACACGATAAGCTATTGACAGATTTAAAAACAAGTCGAGATAAACTGAATGGAAGTACAGTATTTTGTTATCCTTTCTACGAATATAATGACTACAGTATAAAAGTATTAAAAGAGGCTGGATTTACCATGGCTTTTGCTGGAGAACGAGCCGGAGGTAAAATAAAAGTAACGCCAGGAATTGATAAGTTTAGATTACCAAGATGGGTAATTGTTAATTACACAACACAAAAACAATTTATTAGTTATGTTAATGGAGGTAGTTAGAATGAAAAAAAAGAAAGTTTTATTTATATCATCAACAGGAGGTCACTTAGAAGAATTAACACAATTAAAAAGCATGTTTGATAAATATGATTATTATATTGTAACAGAAAAAACAAAATCAAATCTCAGTTTAAAAACTAAATATCCAAAAAGGGTATCATATTTAATATATGGTAGTTATACTACTTTGAGTAAAAAAATAGTATATCCATTTAAATTGTTACTTAATTGTTTCAAATCGCTATTTATTTATATAAAAGTTAGACCTAAATATATAGTTTCAACTGGAGCACATACAGCAGGTCCGATGTGCCTTATTGGAAAAATATTTGGTAGTAAAATTATATTTATTGAAACATTTGCCAATTCAAAAACAAAATCAAAAACAGGCAGTATAGTTTATAAATTTGCGGATTTATTTATAGTACAGTGGAAAGAAATGTTAGAACTATATCCTAATGCAGTATATGGGGGGTGGATTTTCTAATGATATTAATTACTTTAGGAACTCAAGATAAACAATTTACAAGATTGCTAAATGTAGTTCAGAACGAGATAGATAAGGGAAATATTAAAGATAAAGTTATTGTTCAAGCAGGGCATACCAAATTTGAGAGTAATGATATGGAAATATTTGATTTAATTGATAGAGAAAAATTTTCAAATTTAATTTCAGAATGTGATGTTTTAATTACTCATGGTGGAGTTGGCTCAATTATTACAGGTTTACAAAACAATAAAAAGGTAATAGTAGCCCCAAGATTAGCAAAATATGATGAACATATGAATGATCATCAATTGCAGATTACTGAAAATTTTTCTAAAGCGGGTTATATATTGCCATTATATGAAAATGATGATTTAGGAAAAATATTAAAAGATATTAAATCATTCAAACCAAAAAAATTTAAAAGTAATACCAGTCACATGGTAAAAATAATTAGTGACTTTATAGATAATAATTAAAAAGTATGAATGTGAGGAAAAAATATGATTAAAGTAATGACAATATTCGGAACAAGACCAGAAGCTATAAAGATGGCTCCATTAGTAAAAGAGCTAGAAGTAAGAAAGGAAATTGATAGTGTAGTATGTGTAACAGCACAACATAGAGAAATGTTAGATCAGGTTTTAACAGTATTTGATATTAAACCAGATTATGATTTAAATATTATGAAACAAGGTCAAACACTATCTGAAATAACATCTAGAGTATTATTGGGGCTTGAAGAGGTAATAAAAAAAGAAAAACCAAATATCATATTAGTTCACGGAGACACAACAACCACATTTGCAGGTGCTTTAGCAGCCTTCTACAACGGAGTAGATATTGGACATGTTGAAGCTGGGTTAAGAACTCTTGACAAATATTCACCATTTCCAGAAGAAATGAATAGACAAATGGTTGACAGAATGACGGATATGTATTTTGCTCCAACAGAAGTAAGCAAAAATAATTTGTTGCGAGAAAACATACCTGAAGAAAAAATATATGTAACAGGTAATACCGCAATTGATGCTATGAAAACAACAATTAAAGAAAACTATAATAATAAAATTTTTGATTGGGTGGGTAATGACAGATTAATATTATTAACAGCTCATCGAAGAGAAAATTTAGGAGAACCGATGAGAAATATATTCAAAGCAATAAAAAAAATTGTTGAAGAATATCCAGATGTTAAAGTTGTATATCCAATACACTTAAATCCAAAAGTAAGAGAAGTAGCAAATGAAGTATTTGAAGGAATTGATAGAATAAGACTAATTGAGCCATTGGAAGTAATTGATTTCCATAATTTCCAAAATAAAAGTTATATAATCTTAACAGATTCTGGTGGCATTCAAGAAGAAGCTCCATCTCTTGGAAAACCAGTTTTAGTATTAAGAGATACAACAGAGAGACCAGAAGGAATAGAAGCAGGAACACTAAAATTAGTAGGAACTGATGAAGAAACAATATATAGAGAAACAAAAAAATTATTGGATGATAAAGAAGAGTATAATAAGATGAGTCATGCATCAAATCCATATGGCGATGGTTTCACTAGCAAGTATATAGTAGATGCAATAATTGATAAGTATAAGTAGGTAAAAATGAAAATTAAAAGAACACTATGGTTAGATATATTAAAAATAATAGCATGTTTTCTAGTAATAGTAAATCATGCTGGTGGATATGTATTGGGGAATAACCCAAACAAAATAACAATTATATTTTATTGTGTAAATTTTGCTATATGTAAAATTGCGGTACCAATATTTATAATGGTGACTGGTTCGTTACTGTTAAAAAGAGAATCAAGTTACAATGATATAACTAAAAAAATAATAAGAATAGTTATCCCATTAATTTTCATATCCGCAATTATTTATTATAAAAGTAATGGAATAAATATTATTGGATTTATTAAAAATTTTATTGAAGAACCTATAATATATCCATATTGGTATTTATATATGCTAATTTCTCTTTACTTAATGACACCATTATTACAAAAAATGATAAAAAATTTTAATAATAAAGATTATGAA
>JABLTL010100224.1_pt1 | contig 20961 bp, 20 predicted proteins | sample 7160151 | NCBI WGS metagenome assembly JABLTL01 (sample SAMN14651223, study PRJNA627086) | human gut metagenome | isolation source: feces | host: Homo sapiens
TCTTTGGAAATAGTTCGCGCTTGACGTGAAAGGGTGCCAAAGGAATTTTTTAGAACTTCTGCGCAAATTAGCTCAAACGAGCATTTTTATTTTTTTAATCACCAGAGGGATTTTATTTCTTTTTACTTTATTTAATTATTATTTTTCCAAAGCCTATTCCAGCCTCTTTCATTTGACGAACAGCTTTTTCAAAGCTCTCCTCATTTCCCTGGCTTTTGCTACTCAACTCAATTGTCGTCAAATGACCACCATTTGTTAGTTCATGATATACCGCTTCTATTTCTAGTTGATCATCAATATCAATATTGTAATCTTCAGGAAGAGCAAATCCTTTGGTGTATCTTTCCTTATCTGTTATCCCTTTGAATTTTCCATATATTGATTTATCAATACTTGTAAAGTACTCAATTGCCTGTTCCTCATGTGTTTCATATAACACAAAATTTAGATTATTTTTTTCAGTAAACTCATCGATTTTTTCTCTCATGTGCTTAATAATCTTTATCCCTAATTCTTGAACTTCTTGAGATTCTCCATGATGTTTTCCTGTTAGAGCAGTTAAACATTCAGCTAACCCTAGAAATCCAATAGCTAATGTTCCATGTTTATTTACTCTTCTTAGTCTATCTGCAGGCTTTAGTTTTTCACTATCAATCCAGTTCCCTTGTCCAATTAAGAAAGGAAAATTATACACTCTTTTATCTGTTTGAAATTCATATCTATCTAATAGCAATTCCTTTGCTTTTTCTAGTTTTACATCTAGTTCATCAAAAAAGCCATTCATATCAGTTACTTCATTTCTAACTTTTCCGAATCTCAAACCTAAACGTGGAAGATTAATTGTTACTGTTGATAAATTTCCTCTGCCTATTGATGTAGGCTTGGCTTTATCAATTATATTTTCATATACTCTTATAGAACTTCCCATATATGCAATTTCACTATCTTTATCTGATGCTATATATCCATGTTTATTAAAATCTGCATCTATGAATGAAAAACTAATCAACTGGTTTTCTGAATCGACTTTACATGCCAATTGAAATAAATCGTAATTTGGATCATTCTTATTATAGTTTACATTTTCTTTTACTTTGAAAATTGTTATAGGATATAGTGGCTTTTCTTCTTTTCCAATACCTGCTTTGAGAGCAAGTAAAAAATTTTTAGTAATCATTCTTCCTTCTGGTGTAGTATCTGTTCCTAAGTTAATTGTTGAATTTGGTAATACTGCCCCTGCTCTTGATCTCATTGTATTTAAGTTATGTATAAATGCTTCCATTGCTTGATATACAATGTTTTCTGTTTTCTTTATTGCTTTACTATATGCTATTTTGAAAAATCTTTTTAGTTGTTCTGATTCTCTGCAATATGCATCAAATATTCCTATGTCAAATTGAATTGTTGAAATTTTTTCAATTTCTCTTTCCATACCATTTACAGCTGCAAATATTCCAAAATCTGAATAATCTAAGAAATCATATACACTTTGTTTGAATTCTTTTTTAAATGTTTTTACTACACCTGGTGCAAAATAATAATCTAGTTGTGGAATACTTTGTCCTCCATGTTGGTCATTTTGGTTGGCTTGAATTGCTATTGCTGATAAAATAGAATATGTCATTATATTATTTGGCTCTCTTAAAAATCCATATCCAGTTGAAAATCCATCTTTAAATAATTTTTCTAAATCTATTTGACAATTTGTTGTTGTTCCCATTGGATAATATTCTAAATCGTGTATGAACATCTCGCCACTTTCATGTAAATCAACATATTTTCTTTTTATTAAATATGATTTTGAGAATTCATTTGAAATTGTTTGACCATAACTAAGCATTGTTCCCATTGCTGTGCATACACCTTTTGATTCTTCATCATGTGAATTTTGACTCATACTTAAATTCTCAATTGCTTTTAAAAATTTATGCTGTTTTTTCTCATCAAAAAATAATTTTCTTGATTGGTTTCTACGTTCTCTATATGTTGAAAATGACTCATATACATCTTCATATTTTTCTTCTTTTAAAGCTAGTTCTATCATATCTTGAATTTCTTCAATTTTTATTTTCTCAGGTTTTTCATCATCAATTTTTTTGAGCACTTTATTTAGCACTATATTTATGTCTTTTTCAGTATATTTATTTTCACCATTTTCTAGCTTTACACTGTCAAAACCTTTTTTTATCGCAACTGCTATTTTGGCTTTATTAAAATCTACTTTTTTTCCATCTCTTTTTACAACAATAATTCTATTTGAGTTAACTATATTATCTGACATGTAATTCTCCTTGTTTTATAAAATAAAAAAAATAATATGATATATTTTATCGTATTATATCATATTATTTCTTTTATAATTATAAATTTTTCATTTCTTCAAATCTTTTTATTTTGGCTGTTGTTGTTTTTATCATTTCTTTATCTGTAACAACAATGTTTTTTATATGTTTATAGTTAGGCATTGTTTTATTTATTTCTTTTATATCTTCCCAAATTTTTTGCTTAATGTCCTCTTCTTCTGTCTTTTGGAATTTTTCTTTCATATAATCTGGATCATATACAATTTTTGCAGATACAACTAAATCGTCATCTTTTTCTTTTCCATAAACCATACACTCTTTTACATATGACATGTTTCCAATTAAAGCTTCTAATTCCTCTGGATAAATATTCTTTCCATTTTTCAATACAATAACATTTTTTTGTCTTCCTGTAATAAATATAAATCCATCTTTGTCAATATATGCTAAATCTCCTGTATAAAACCATCCATCTTTTAAAACTTTATTTGTTTCTTCTTCATTTTCATAATATCCAAGCATTACATTTGGACCTTTGGCAATGATTTCTCCAACGCCTTGTTCATTTGGATTGTTTATTTTTATTTCTACTCCTGGCATTGGAAGTCCAGTTGATCCAGATTTAAAATATTTAATATTCTCCGCAGCTAATACTGGTGATGTTTCTGTTAATCCATATCCTTGTGCTACATAGATTCCAAAATTTCTAAATCCTTCTGCAACTTTTGGATCAATGCCTGATGCACCACTTATGACCATACGAATCTCGCCACCTAATTTATCTATAATTTGTTTGAAAATTTTTCTTCTTACATCTATTCCAAATTTTAAAAGAATTTTACTTAATTTTAATCCAAATTCAACTTTTTTTGTTTGACCTGTTTTATCAATTTCTTGCATAATTTTTTTATAAATTGATTCTATTAGTAAAGGTACACATACGAATGTTGATACTTTATATTCAACCAAGTTTTTTTGAATATATCTTAATCCATCGCAAAACACGTTTGTGGCACCTACACTTAAAAACATTAATATTCCTGTACATCCGAAAGTATGATGAAACGGTAAAAATGCTATATTGCTATCTGTGCTTCTTATATCTTCACATCTTGTCATTGCACATATATTTGATGCAATATTTTTGTGTGATAACATTACAGCTTTAGATGCTGATGTTGTTCCTGAAGTAAATAATAATATGCTCATTTCTGTTGCATTTATTGTGCTTGTAATGAATGTATCGTTACCTTCTTCTAATAATTTTTTACCTTTACTAATTAATTCAGAAAGTTTTGTAAATTCTTCTTGGTCATCATCCATGCATATAAATTTTGAAACATTTGTCTTGTTATTTGCCTTTATATTTGAAATCATTTCAATATATGAACTCTCAAATATTATGCAATCTGCTTTGCTTCTTACTAATGATGATTCTATTTCCGCTTCTGGCAATCCTTTATCTAGTGGAACTACAATTCCTGTTCCATTTATTACAGATAAGTAAGATAATATCCATTCATATCTGTTTTTTCCTATAATTGCTATTCTTTTTCCCTTTAGCCCCATATTAATTAAAGCTGTTCCTAAACCATCTATATCTTTATCAAATTGTTTATATGTTATGTCTTTATATATGATTTCTTTATCTTTTTTTTCTTTTAATATGAAAGCTTTATTTTCTGGATGTTTCTTTACAGCATTTTTTATTATCTCTCTTATATTGTTAAATTCAGTTGCCTCATATATGTACATTCTTTTATCTTCCATTGAAAACCTCCATAATACATCTAGTATTCTTTACTAGATTACCATATTAGATTTAACATGTCAATCGATTGACTATAACTTGACCGTGTGGTATTATTATATGGAGGAAAGTGAGTAGTATGAGTAAAGAGAAAACGTTAACAAATGTTGAAAATAAAAAAATAACTAATTTTCATATACCAAGATGGAATGAATTTCCTGAAATTGATATCTATCTTGATCAATTAGTAACATATATAGAAAATTATTTAAATCCATATATAGGTTCAGAAGAAACACCTGTAATTACTAAAACTATGATTAACAACTATGTAAAACAAAATGTTATTCCTGCACCTGTAAAGAAAAAATATAGCAGAGAACATATTGCATATTTGTTTGTTATTTGTACTTTAAAACAAGTTTATAGTATAAGTAATATTTCAAAGTTAATTTCTTTTGCAGGTAATGTTAGTAATTTGGTAACTTCATATGATCAATTCTGTCTAGAACTTGAAAATGCTGTTAAATCTGTTTTTAATAATACAGAGTATGAAATTACATCATCAACTTCTATTGAACATAAATTATTGAAAAGTGTAGTTTTATCATTTGCACATAAATTATATGTTGAAAGAACTTTTTCTTTTGAAGATAATAAATAAAAATAGCAGTGGACATTATAAAAATGTTCACTGCCCAGACTGTTGGCAAAGTATCTAAAAATATTTTGTTCAACAGCCTTTTTTATGTTCCAAATTTATATGAACTCAGTGTATGTGACAATTCGATTATTCTTTCCTTAGAAATTATGCCTTGTCTTATCTCATCCGCGCTCAAAAATTGACTTGGAACTGCTATTCTGGAAATAACGAAAATCTTATCAATATCATCTGGTCTAAATACTGTTTTTTGCGTTCCATGATAGAATTCCTGACCGCTAAAATTACAGTATTCAGGTCCTTTTCTTTGACAATATTTTTTAAAATCCACAATTCTCTTGTTTCCTTCGTTTTCTTCTTTCCAGAGTAATAAAAATGTCTTAGATTCATCCTCGTAAAGGATCATTCTTTGATCATCTTTCTGCCGGCTTACTGCTGCCAGCTTACATAACCATAAATTTTCAATCTTATAGAATCCCATAATCACTGCCCCCCTCATAAAGATATAAGGTATTATATGTTACGTTTTGGCTTATTTTATCATACTTTTCTGTTTTTTACAAATTAATTTTATAGTGGTAAATCTTTCTTGTTAAATTTTGCTCTTCCTAATGCAAGACCTACACTACCAATAGCTATCAATATCAAAATTGTTCATCAAAGCCATTACTATAGCCACTTTTTGTTTCATTCCTTTACTCATTGTCCTTGGATTTCCACGAACATCTAATTGTAATTTCTTTATCAATTTGTTAGCATAACTTAAATCTTTCATCATTTTCAAACCTTCCTAAACCATAGTCTTTAGTTAAATTTTGTACTGATATAATATCCATTTTTTCTCCTTTACTTTATTTTTTCTTTATTACGTTACTTTTAAATTGAAAAAAATTCAATGGACATTTGTAACTAATTTGTGTAATTGTTTTTCTTACTTTGTTGATATCACTAGTTTTACACATTTGAAAAAAATTAGACATTTTTCAGATTTAATAATAATTTAATATTTATTAATTATAATTTTAAAAAATTGAAGGTATGTTATGAACTATAAAACAAAATCTTATGAAACTAAAAAAAAGCTTGCAAAAACATTAAAAAAGCTCATGCAAGGAAAGAATTTTAAAAACATATCTATAGTTGATATAACAAGCTTAGCCAAAGTTAATAGAAAGACATTTTATTATCATTTTAAAGCAATTCCGGACTTACTAAAATGGATGCTTAAGTGTGAAACTGTTGAAATAGCTCAAAGTTTTGACTTGTTAAATATTTTTTTCAGACAGTTTGCCATATATATTAAAAAAGAGTAATGACAAAGCTTAAGCTTCATCATAACTCTTTTTTCCCTTATTTAATTTAGGCATATCGTTTACTATATTTTTTCTGATTATTGCCATCAATTTTTTTAATATCTCTGCAATTATTGCTTTACTTTCTTCATCAAGATCTTTATACTTTCCAAGCATTAGTTTAGCATTAACAATCCAATTCTTTTTCAACTCTGAAAAATATTCTGCTTCTGTTGTTCTTAGTATATCAAAAACTGCATCTATTACTACTTCTCTTTTAGCTGGATCTATATTTTTTAGCCACTCTTTCAACGTTTTATCAAACATTTCGCTACCATTTGTAACATTTTCAAGGCATACAAATTCTTTTCCTTCTACTTCCCAACTATATAAATCATGTTGCATTATCCCCTTTTGAGTACTATGAACAACTGTATATTTTTCCTCATGATTTAGTAATCTTCCTATAACTGAGGATTGTGGAATATATGTGTGAACCTTTGGAATCATTTTTTTGTATTCTTCAGTCTGTGTGATTTCATCATCAAATCCTGGTCCATCATTATTATATATATTAATAATTCGCTCTTGAATTTCTTTGGAGGTGAATAATCCAGCATATACAGCTAAATTTCCGCCTTTTGAATGTCCACCTATTCTGATTTTTCTCGGATACTTTTCAGCACTTTCATTTAAATATTGAACAGCTTCTTTCTGAGACGTAATATGGCTTTTAAAACACATATTAAAATCTTCTTTCCAACCTATTATTGTACTGTCTGTTCCTCTATATGAAACAAATATTGTATCATCTGGTAACAATACTGTTGTTGCTGAAAATTGTTGTTCCTTTTCTGGATTAATTTTATTTATGTATCTTGTTACAATCATATCTTTGAATCTTTTTGACTGTCCTAATAATGGAAATAATTCATTATCATCTGGCCATAAAATTTTCATTGTGCTTTTATCTGCATTTATAAATCTATTACTCAATTCTTCTATTGTTGCTTCTTCATTTTTTTCAATTAATTCATCAAATGGAAAATATGATAATCTTGATAAAACTAGGTTGTCTATTTCGTTAAACTCTGATTCTTCTAATGTTATATCTCCTCTCCATTTGATGTAATCACATATGTTTGCCACTTTTAATCCTCCATTTATTGTTGTGCACATTTTTTACATGGTGTTAATCCTGCTGACTTTGCAGCTTCTAAAGTAGTTTGATAAGAATTTTTCCCTCCACAGTCAGGGTCAAAATGATATCTTTTTCCTGTTGGTGTTCTGAATACTTGTTTTCCATGAGTATTGTTGCTGTTAGGACTTGATGCTGAATTATTTTTGGAAGTATTTTGTTTCTGCTGTTCTTCGTTATTTTTCTGTTCTGCTATTTTTTTCTCTTGTTCAATTTTTGCTTGTTCTGCTTTTTCTTTTTCTAATTTTTCACGTTCCAATCTTTCTTGTTCTTGTCGTTCTTTTTCAATTCTGTCTTTATCTATTACTTTTATAGTTACTCGATTACTTTCTATTTCTCCGGTTCTCTCTCACAAATATTTCACATGTTCCTTCAGATATTGGCTTAACTATTAATGTTTTATCATCTGTATTTTTACTTATAAGAACTGCTATATTCTCATCTGATGAACAATATTCCAAATTTTCTATGTTGGCTTCAGCCGGCATAATTATTAATTGAATTTCTTTTTCTTCTTTTAAATCAATTTCAATTTCTTCTTCATCAAATTTTAAATTTGTTACTTCGACTGGCTGATCTTCTTCTGGCTCTTTATTCTCAATAATATCAATATTATTTTTATTATTCGTTATATCTTTGGTTTCAATACTTTCTGGAGCAATTATGCAGTATAATAATACTACTATTATTGGTATTATCAGTTGTACACTTTTTCTTTTAATTTTCAATGTTCTATAGAAAATATGTGTTAAACTAATCCCCCATAATATCATAAATATACAAACATAAATATTATTTGAAAAAATTGATACAGCACCTACAAATACAAGAAATAATCCTATAATATTTCTTATAACATTAATTATTACTATTAATTTATTCATATCTTCTTCCCCTTGGTTTGCATACTCTTTTTATTTATAATATACCAATTAATTATTTTGTCAATACTCATATTTATCCTTTTATGCTTGCTTAGATTGTTAGTATTATAGCTAATTGATTTTTAGTATAAAAAAAGATAATCACAAAAGTGATTATCTTTTGGCTCCTCTTGTTGGACTCGAACCAACGACCTATCGGTTAACAGCCGAGCGCTCTACCAACTGAGCTAAAGAGGAATGTTAATTTTATCGCGCTCTCCTCGCGCAGCTTCACTTCGTTACGCATACTGACACTCTAATCGGCTTCGCCTTCAAGAGTCTCAGCATCTACCAACTGAGCTAAAGAGGAATATTTTTATCTTAGGATCTTCTTCCTTTGACATTTTGAATTATATATTATTGTATTATTTTATGCAAGTATTTTTCTATTTCATTTTTGTTACATTTTATAATAACATTTTTATGTTATACATTATAAATGTTATTATTAGTGCTATTCCTTCTTTTCTATTGACTGTCTCTTTATTTTTAATGATTATAAAAATGTACATTAATAATGTTATTATTAGAAGAAATATTAGACTTGTGTTGTAAGAAATATCATATTTTATAGGATGAATTATGCTTGTTATTCCTAATACAAGTAATAAATTAAATATATTCGATCCTACAACATTTCCTATTGCAATATTTTCTTTATCTTTTCTTATTGCAACAATTGATGTAACTAGTTCTGGCAAAGAAGTTCCAAGTGCTACTATACTGGATCCTATTATTGATTTGGCTATATTAAACTTTTCTGCTAATTGTACACTATTGTTTACAACAAAATCCCCTCCTAATTTTAATAATATACTTCCAATAATGATATAACCTATGGACTTTGTCGTTCTTATATTTTTTCGTTCTTCTACAACTTCTGTTTTTTCACTAAATGTCCCTAGCAAGAAGATTATAAATATTAAAATCAAAAGTATTCCTTCTATCCTTGATATTTCCATTCCCATATTACAAAATACTGCTATTGTTAGAAGTGATGCTATTTGAATAATTAAATTTCCTTGTGGTTCGCTTTTTATTTTTATTGGTTTTATTATAAATATAACTCCTAATATTAATAGTAAATTGTATATACAACTTCCAATTATATTTCCTAATAGTAATTCATCATATCCTTTTTTTACTGAATTTATACTTACTATTAATTCTGGTAATGATGTTCCAAATGCTACAATGGTTAGACCTATAACAATTTCTGGAATCTTTAACTTTTGTGCAATACTTTCTGCCCCATCTATTAAAACATCTGAACCTTTTATTAAAAATATAAAACCTATTGTTATCAATATTATTTCATTCATAAAAAACCTCTTAAGATGCTTATATTTTTTCCAAATATGTTTTTTATATTCATCTTAAGAGGTTACTTTTTTAAATTCTTTCGTATGTTACAAAATCATAATCAAATTTGTTGTCTTCGTCTTGTGTTCCTTTTTCTCTTCTTGTTTCTTTCCATATATCTAAATTAATTTTTGGAAAGAATGTATCTCCTTCAAAATCTTTATTAATTTCTGTTACATACATTTTTGTTACATGAGGCATTAATAAACTATAAATCATTGCTCCTCCTATAACAAAGTTTTCTTCATCATTATCTATATATTCTTTTATTTCTAACATTGAGTGTACTATTTGCACATTTTCGTCATCTACTTTGAAGTCTGGATTTTGTGTAAATACAACATGTTTTCTGTTTGGCAAGATTTTTCCTAATGATTCAAATGTTTTTCTTCCCATGATTATTACATGCCCTGTTGTTAACTCTCTGAATCTTTTCATATCTGCTGGTAATGACCAAACTAATTTGTTTTCTTTTCCTATTATATTATTTTTTCCTTTTGCAACTATTATACTTAACATTTTTATCACTCCTATTCTGCTACTGGTATTTTTCCTAGTTTTATTTCCTTGTTATAATCATAATCTTTAATTTCAAAATCTTCAACTTTAAAATCATAAAAATTCTTTGTTGGATTATTTATTATTAATTTTGGTGATACATCCATAGCTTCTGCTTCTATAAGTTTTTTTACTAATGGAATATGTCTATCATATATATGACAGTCTCCAATGTTGTGTGTTAATGTTCCTACTTCTAGTCCTGCTACTTGTGCGAACATACATTGTAATGCTGCATATTGCATTGTGTTCCAACCATTTGCTGCTAACATATCTTGTGATCTTTGGTTTAAAATCAAGTGTAGTTTTCCTTCTTTTACAAGCCATTGTGTTCCATATACGCATGGTTCTAATGCCATGTCTTTTAATTCTTCATGATTAAATATATTTGTCATTATTCTTCTGCTTGAAGGATCATTTTTTAATAAGTAAAGTACAAAATCTACTTGATCCATTTTTTGTATTCCTTCTTTTGTTTTAAATTCGTATTTTTTACCCATTTGGTATCCATATGCTTTTCCTATTGTTCCATCTTCTCTTGCCCATTGATCCCAAATGTGTGAATTTAAGTCTTCAATTCTATTTGATTTTTTTTGCCAAATCCATAATACTTCGTCTATTGCTCTTTTTACTGTATTTGTATTATTTCTTAATGTTATCATTGGAAATTCTTTTCCAACATCATATTTGTTTGTTACTCCTACTATTGATATGTAGTTTGCTTCCGTTCCGTCTTCCCATCTTGTTCTTACATTTGTTCCTTCTGAAGAATATCCATGCTCCAAAATTTCTTTACATGTTTCTATGAAATTTTTATCTGCTTGTGTCACTTTAATTTCTCCTTATTCTTTTCTCTTTTATATTTTTTTCTTTGGTTAATTTCATTTTTATTAATATATCATTAATAAATTAAATTGTAAATAAATTTAATTTTATACTAAGAAATGTTCTGGATTATTTTTTATATCTTCTAACTCTTGTTCCATATCTTCTATATCTTTGTCATTAAAATATAATTTTAAGTATTTACTATTCGCATTTTTCATATTTTCTTTAATATATATATAGCTTTCTCTTAATAAATCCATAAGAAATTCTTTATTTTTTATTTCTTCCATTTTATAAATTTTATTAAATCTTTTGAACCTTGCTTGATAGATCGAACAAATTGATTTTATGTATGTATAATTATTCATGTAAACAACTTCTACTAGTAGTTTTGCTATTCCCAATATTTTGTCTAGCATTTCTGAAACTAGCCCTTCTTTGCCTGTTTTATATGTATTTATTAGTTTGTATATTGTTTCTCCTACTTTTTCTTTTAATTCTTGTTCATCTACTTCTTCAAGTTCTGCAAATAATTTTATTGTGTCTTCATTATAATTTTTTACTTGAGTTACTATTTCATTTCCTTTGTATTCTGCAAAATCATGAAATAATGATTTATATATAATTTCTTCTACGTCTATACTTTCTTCTAATTCTTTATTTAGATAATCTGAAAATATGATGCTTGAAACTGCGATTGTGTATTGATGAAATAGTACGTTTTCTGGAATTGTTGTTGTTAATGTTGAATATCTGTATACATCTCTTAAATCAAATGCAACTTCTAAAAGTTTTGAGTATTCATTAGTATCAAAAGAATTATTTTCTATACTTGCAATTATTTTTATTTGTTCTTTATTTATTTCATTAATCGGTTGTATTTGCTCTTTTACTTTTATGATAGATTTTTTTCTATCTTCAAATTCTTTTTGTGCATATGTATTCCCTGTTTTAATGATTCTATCTAATATACTGTATTCTGCAATTTGTTCACAAAATTCCAATAATTCTTTATACTCTTTTAATGAACTATCTTCATAATAATATTTTAATTTGCTTATGATTTTGTTTTTATATTCAAATTTTTCTTTAATTAAATTACTACTTACTTCGTCATAGCTTTTCTTTACTTTTGGATCAGATATTTCTAATGCTAAATTTCCTGTTTCTCCATATATAATTTGTTTTAATAAATAATTTCTTAAAGTTCCTTGATCTGCATGTTTATCTATTTGTGCATTTTCTAATATTTTAATGTAGATATATGTTGCAAACATTGATTTATCTATTATTGTATATTTCTCATTAATTGTTTGCATTATTTTTGAATTATAGCTATCTATTGCGCTGATATAAATTTTAAACAAATCTTCCACTATTTCTTTCATATATTCTCTCCGTTTCTTTTTATTTCTCTTTGTATCCATGTCATAATTACTTCACAGATATAGTTCTTTTGCTCTTCTGAAAGTTCTACTCCTTTGGGAATTTTATGCCATTTGTAAAGACAACCTCTGCAACAGCAACCTGTTGCATGTTGTGCTATAAATACTGGATGGCCTCTCATAGGAGTTTGTTTCCCATCATTTTGAATTACTGCTTGTGCTAATCTTTTATTTATAAAATCTTTTGTATGTTCTTGAATTTTATCTATTCCTTTTTCTTTTATGTAATTAATTTCTTTTTCTTTCAAATGAAACTTATTTCTAAATGTAGATTTTGATAAATTTTCTAAAACTGTATTTATTCTGTTATTCATGTTATTCCTTCTTATATTATTAGATTGTATTCTTTTTTATTATGTATAATTAGAATTATTATCTAATTTATATTCTTATATATGTGGGAATTATATCACAATGGAAAAAAAAATACACCTACATAATATACTAAATTATATAAAGTATATTATGTAGGTCTATGGTACATTTATTAAGTTATATTTTTTAATTGTTATACTTTGATTAACATCTCTATTAATTTGTATATTTTTAGTAATTTATTTGTTACCATCATAATATTGAGTTGTTTATCGTTTACTATTAAATTGTATATTTTTAATAATTTATATATTTTTTTTTAAACTATGTTATCATACATTCTAAATGCATAAAAAAAGAGATACATAAGTATCTCTTTTTTGGCTCGTTGAGTGAACAAGTATGCGAACTTTGTACACACAAATTTCAAGCCATCTATTTCGATTTAATTTTGTTCAAATTGATAGTTTTAATTTAACATAACTTTTTAGTTTTGGCAAGAGGTACTCTACTTTTTATTAAATATTTTTAAAATTCTTGCAAAGATTTTCTGATACCATCTCTGTTCTTTATATTCAATCAATTCTAATTTTTCTTCTTGCTTTTCTGGTATTTGGGTATAAAAATTATTTTGTTTTTTCTTAAATATATTCTCAGGATTATATTTTTCACGTTTTTTCTCTTCTAATTTATTATTATAATTTGTTTTAAAAGATTTTATCTTTGCTTTTTGAATCTCCGTTGCACCAAACTTTTCAAACAAACCAAATAATATATATTTGGTATCATCCAATAACTCCTGTTTATCAAATGATTTCGAGGTATCATATTTAAATTCATAATCATTATTACAATTATCCTCTAGAAATTCTATATATTCTTTTGGTATTTTCTCATAATCTTCTTTTACTAAATTATTTATTACAATTAAAACTTCCTTATATGCATTTGCATAACTAGTATTTACCATTTCAACCTTCTTCCTGAGTTTATACTTCTTTTACTTCTTCTTGTGTTCTTACTCCATATTCTAATGACTCCATAGCTTTCATTGCTCTTTCTGGATTTTGTGTAAAACTTTTTGTTGTTCCTTTACCTATATCTTGTAAAGTAATTTCTTGTTCAGCACTTTTTTGTTGCCTATTTTCTAAAAACTCTCTTGCAAAATCTTTTATACTTCCATCTTCTGCTATCATAGTACATCCTATATTTTTATACCAACTTAAAGCATCACTAATTCCCCATCCTGTAAATGCTTTTACATCATATTTTTGGGCACAGCTAAATACTTTACTCCATATTTTTGCATATTGTGGCATATTTTGAGGATTGTATGCTGCATGATGTCCATTTTTATCATAACCAGGTGCTACATCCATTTCTGTAACTTGTATCTCTTTACCTGTTGATGAAAAATCTTTATAAATATCTTCTATTTGCTGTTCTGTTGTATTTAAATCATAATGTGATTGTAATCCTATTCCATCTAGCAAAACTTTTCCTGTTTGTTGTTCATATTTTTTTATATTTTCTATAACCTGCATTATTGCCTTACGTTTTTCTGGATTTTGTTCTCCATATTCGTTATAAAACAATTTTGTTCCTTCTGGTAAATTATCTTTTGCTATTTCTAATACATCTATATAAAAATCTTTTCCTAAATACTCAAACCATTTTGAATGCCTTAATCCATCATTTCTTTCTTGTTCGGATGGCTTTGGTGTATGCACATCTGGTACAATCTCATTTATAACATCCCAACAATAACAATTAGGATATCTTTCTCCTACATTTTTCATGTACTCTGCCAAAAAAGACTTCGTTAGTTCTTTTCTTTTACTTCTAAATTGTTCTGGATTATTTGTTTTATCATCTTCCATATTACCATTATAATGATCCTGAATATAATCATCCAATGCTTTTGGTTGATGATTATGCCAAACTAAAGTATGTCCTCTCATAGCTTTACCATGAGATATTGCATAATCATAAACTTTATCTGCCATTCCAAATCTATAGATAATTTCATGCTTACCTTTATCATACCCACCAAGTAATGCTGTCATTTTCATTTCAGCCTCACATGTAAAGGACGTCAAATTATTATCTACATATTGTTTTGTTTTTACCAAGTCTTCGTATGACATTACATCAACATCTCCAAATACAAAATAGCCATTTTTCTTGCATTGTCCATCTTTTCTTTCTGAATCTATTAATATTCCTTTTCCTTCTTGAGTTAAAGATTTTTGATATTCTATTATCTTAGCTCTTTTTTGTTCTTCACTTAAACTTTTATCTTCTATTATATTAAAAATATCGATTAACTGAAAACAGATACTTCCACCAATCTTTTCCATTTCACTCTCCACATATTTTTTATACATAACCATTATTATCATATACTTTTTTTCTCTTTTTGTAAATATTTTCAAGCCAAAAAATAAATAAAATGAGCTTATACTAATATGTACAGCCCATTTTTCCCTTTACTTATCTATTATTTTTATAAAAATTTTAATTTCATTTAATTCCGTGAAATTACACGCATTTAATTATTTATACCTATAATCAAAGAAGTCTCTTTTTTTAATTTTTTTCTTTTAATTTTTTTACTTTTTCCTTTTCTAAAACTTTTGCACTTTTCTTTGGTGTTGGTAAATCCTCTGGCATAGTACCACCTATTCTTTTTATTGTTTGTCTTATAGCTTGTCCAACATCATGATGTGTATTACAAGCTTCTTGTTCATCTTTTACATTTTTATTTTTTAGCACTTCATCAGTTTGAGTTATTCTGAACAAATTAGCTGCAAGTTCAGTACTTCCCATATAATCAAGTATATCTTCTTTATCATCTATGCCTTTTCTTTTTTTTATATCATTGGCAGTCTCTCCATTATATAGTCCTCTATAACCGTAATTATTAAACTTCCCAAAATTTGAAACTCCCGCTTCTTGTGCTGTTTTAAATAAATATTTATTTTTATCCTTAACATTTTGTCTTGTATATAATCTTTTTTCGTCTTCGCTTAAATTGTTGTATTCTTCTTCAGTAAGTTCTTGTTTTCTTGTTTGAACTGCAAAATATGTTTGTGCAAGAGCAATTTGTTTTTTTCTTGAGCTTCCATTCTGAGCAATTAAATAACATGCGTATCTATTTAAGATGTAATCATAATCTTCAACAAATTTTTCTCCACCATTAGGCATTTTTGATGTTTTTCCCAAACGGGAAAAACATTCATCTACTGCAATATTACTATTTTCACAAGCTATTTGTGCCTTTTTTATAATATTTTTAAACTTATCCCAACTTGAATATCCTAAAACACTCATCAATTCTCTTGCTAACCAATATTCATCACCATTCTCATCTATATGTTTTATACTCTCAAAATTTTCTTCTGTAATATTTATTAAATTATTTTCACCCATTTTGTACCTCCTATTTTTTATTTGCTTTTGTTATCATAAAACAATTGTTTGTATATGTCAATAATTTTTATTAATTTTATACACAATTCACCAAATACATCGCTATCCTATTTTGTTCTTCTTTAGTAAGTTCCATAACCTTTGACATTACAAACATAACAACTGTATGATCGTATATTCCTGAAAAACTCATAACATATGTACTATCAATCTTTTTAAGCTTACTATCCATCTTTTCAACCATCTCTTTTTTATTATAACTTGTATTTATAAACGAACTTGAAAACATAGCTACTCCTAGTCTTAATCTATCATTTATATCCATATCTTTAATCATATTTATAATGTATTCTTCTCTATTAAACATTTGTACCTCCTCTGTTTTATCTTAATTCATTTTTTCTATTCTTGTTTTTTTCCTTTAATTTTTTCTTGTTCCTCTATTGTTAAAACTTTTCTACTAACATCATGTATTATATCTGAATCGTTATTATCAAATATTCCATTTTTCTCTAAATCATCAGCAACTATTATAAAGTTCTTTTTATCCTCTGCAATATCTGTAACTCGTTCATCAAATATTTTATCTTGAAATCTTCTTAATAGCTTTCTCCAAAATCCTTTAAATTTATCTACCTCATTTCTTATAACTGATATTGTCTGTTTTAATTCTCCAATAATTCCATCTTTAAAACTCATTTCTTCTTTTAAGTTTTCTATTTCTTCTTGCTGAAATTTTACTGTTCTATGTAATTCCCTATTTTCTGTTTTTAAATTTTGATAATTTTCTTCAAATTCTTCCATTGTCTTTCTCAAATTATTAATTTTCTTAAAACCTTTTATGCTTTTCTTAACATCTTGAGCAAATTGATTAATTTTTTCAATATCTTCATTAGATATTTGTTTATTATTTTTATTAAATGGAACTGGTTTTAGTTTTTCCAAAACTTCTTCAACATCAGATGCATTACTATCCATTATTTCACTTTCTTTATTTGCATTATCAATTTTCTCTTTATTTTTAGCTAATTCATTTTTTAATTTACCATAGTACTTCATATCTTTAACATTAAAATCTCTATTTCTGCCTTTTTCTTTTGGTTTTAATTTAGCGTCTTGTTTAAATACTTGATTATATCTTTCTATACAATCATTTCTCATATCATCTTGAAGTTTAGTAAGTACTTCTTTTGTAAATACTTTCGACTTACACACTTGCTTTTTTAGTCCTGTTTTAAAACCTTCCTTTATTGGCACTCCAACTATATGTAAATGTGGTGAAGTTTCATCATAATGTGCAACAACATTTGCAACTTTAAAATCTGGCAATAATTCTTTTAACTTCTCAACTTGTCCTGCAAAAACTTCTGTCATTTGCTTTTTAGAACTTAATTCTTGTGGTTTCCAAAATTCCATATCTCCCAATTCAATTATAATTTCACAAGCAATATCTTTCTTCTTATCAGCTGAAACATATTGTAAATAATTTTCTATTTTTCTATCATTTCTAGTTTGCTTATTATTGTATTCATTTCTTGCTTCTTCAAATTCTTTTAAATATAAAACTTTTACATCTTCTATTACATTATTAGTACCAATTATAATTTCTATATCATCAACTTTATTATCATAAGCTCTGTGATTATGGTTATTAACATCTGACAAATCTTTTAAATTATGAATAGCATTATCAGCAAAAGATGTTTCTCCATTTTGTGTTGTTTTTGCAATTTCTTGTGCACTTTTACTTTTATTTTTATCTCTTCCTAAGTGAAAAGAATATGACAATACATCATTCATATTTTTACACTCTCCTTATACCAAAACCTTCTTCAAATTCACTTTAACAAAGACTCCTTGATTGTACAGAGAAGCAGCAAAATATTAAATAAAATTTGTCGCCATTATTCAAATTTTATTTACATATTTATTGCAATTAAAATGATAATCAAAATGCATATTTTGATTTAATATTTGTACAATGAAATATGTATTGAATTGCACAAAATATGTCATTTTAGTTTTCAATATTAGACTGATTCGATGCCTCGCAGAGCCCCCGTATTTTGATGGCACGTCAAAATACATAGGAGGTTATAAATATTGGCAAGCCAAATTTCTGCTTCGTAGATTTTTTCAAAATCTACTTCAGTAAGTAAGCTAATCTTCGCAAGAATCATCTTCACTATAATTTTCTTCTTTATATAAAACTATATTATAATTTTCTTTTAAATAATCATCTAATTCATTCTTATCACTTGTTCCTTTTTCTCTATAAGAAACTATACCTAATTTTACTTTTATAATTTTATTTTTCTCCTTTACTGGAAAGTTTTTATTATTATCAACTAATACAGCTCTCATTATTTTTTCATTACCTTTCTCTCTTGGTAAATTTAAAATATTATCTTCTCTTAAATAACTATGACTCCAATCAAAATAATCTTCGTAGTATTTTACATCATAATATTCTTTTAAGTTTTCAATGTACTCATTTAATTCTTTTTTAGTTAATGTTGGTGTACTTTTTAAAACTTGTACTCCACTTTCTGAATTTTCTGAAGGTTTAGCTAAATCAATAACTAATGAATTATTCAATTTATTTAATTCTTGAATGTATCTGCTTCTAAAATTTATTTTTCTTATTTGATATTGCCCATGACTATCTTTTTCAATAATCATTGATTCAATAAATCTAGAAATAAATTCTTGCTTTTCTAGTTTTGATTTCATATTCCATTGTAATTCTAAATCACTTGAAAATCTTTCTTCGTTAATTTTAGATTCAATTTCAAAATCTCTATCAGCCATAATCTTCATCGGCGAGAATTTCTGATTATTGACTTCCATATGTTCTAATTTTTGAGTTTCTAAAGCATTTAATTTAGATTCAATTAAATTATAATCTTCTGAAAAATCTTCCATTTTGACTACTCCAGATATAAAAGCATTTTTTATTCTTTCTCTTTGATCTTCTAAATCTTTAATTTGTTCATCTATACTTTCTGGAATATATTCATGTTTTTCTTCTAATACAGGATAAAAGTACTTTTTTACCACCTGATCATATTCTATTAAACTTAAAATAAAATTTAGAAGTCTTTCTTCTATATAAGACTCATTTAAATTATAATGACAAGCTGAACAATTATAATAAATATATCCTTTCTTTTTTCCACCTGGTGCTTTACAAGTCATTATACTTCCACATTTAGGACAAAGTAATTTTTGAAAAAATATATAAACTCTATCTCTACAAAATGCTTGTTTATTCTTTTCTTTTTGTTTTTGAACTTCTTCCCATTCTGCCCTTGATATAATTGGTGCAACTACATCTCTATATACAATTACTTTAGATTTATCCTTTGCTGTTTTATTTCTAACATAATCTCCCACATAAATCTGATTATTTATTATTTGTTTTACTGCACTATCTGTCCAATTTCTTTCTGGATATAGTACTTTTTCTTCTTTTAATATTTCTGCAATTTGGTAATACCTTTTACCTTCTAAATACATTTTAAATATTCTTTTTACAATTCCTATTGTTGCATTATCAATTCTTACAACTTTATCTTTATCTCTATAATAACCTAATGGACACGTTCCAGGTAAATGACCTGCTTTTATAGCTCCACCTAATCCAAATTTAGTTCTTTCAGAAACTATTTCAATTTCTAATTGTGAAAGTACAGTAAGCATTCTAATAAAAAACTTTCCATTAGCAGAACTAGTATCAACTTCATCTCTATCACAAACTAAATAACAGTCGTTATCTTCTAATTCTGTAATTAATGCTTCTAAATCTTTTACAGAACGAGTAACCCTATCAAGCTTATATGCAACAATACAATTAATTTTTCCATCTTTCATATCTTTTAGCATTTCTTGAAAACTAGGTCTGTGTTCCATATCTTTTGCAGATATTCCTGCATCCTGATATATTTTATAAACTTTAAACTTTTTAAATCTACACAATTCTTCTAATCGTTCTTGTTGTTCTCCCAAAGAAAATCCTTCTCTTGCTTGGTCATCTGTACTTACACGAATATATATTCCTGCTATCATTTGTATTTTATTCTCAATTTTTGAATCCATATTAACCTCCCTTCTTCTAATTAATAGATAAACAAAAAGAGCATTAGATAGCTTTATAAAACTAACTAATACTCTGTTATTATCATTATTATTTAATTGTAAAACTTAAAAGAAAAATCAAATAAACTTCATATTAGTTAATTATTAAACCATTTCACGGAATTTTGTTATAGGATACTTATTAGTTAAATCATTTATGTAGAAATAATCATGTTCATTAAAGAATAAATATAATTTATCCTTTATTACAACTTGATGTGGTTCTACATACGCTAAATTCGTATTCTCAATTATTTGTAATCTTCCGTTCTTTTATCATTGGTTTACAATTTCTAAAAGTGCAAGCCCATTTAATTTTTGAACGTAATTCTTCATTCATTTTGATTTGTTTCTTTACGATTTGAATCATATCACAAAAACCTCCTTTTTTCAAGCTTTTGAGACGATTCTGTTTTATAACACTTAAATAAATCTTAAATGAATTTTTATAAATTCAGAGGAAATTTTAAGATATAAATTTTAAGATATAAATGCAAAAAAAGAAAAGCTCAAATTTTTCAATTTGAACTTTTCTTCAATCTCTTTATTTTCGTGAGCTACAAGTAGTTCGACGAAAATCGTTTATGGCTCCTCTTGTTGGGCTCGAACCAACGACCTATCGGTTAACAGCCGAGCGCTCTACCAACTGAGCTAAAGAGGAATATAATAAACTGGCAACAACCTATCTTCCCAGCAAGGTAACTCGCAAGTATTTTCGGCATCCAAAGGCTTGACTTCTGTGTTCGGTATGGGTACA